>X314_Red_Deer__coassemble_66_pt1 | contig 20881 bp, 20 predicted proteins | sample X314_Red_Deer__metabat2_high_PE_002 | metagenome-assembled genome bin X314_Red_Deer
TTTTTATAGATGGAGGGCTAAAGAATGAGTAGCAGTAATGATAGCTTGGCAATGCAGCGCATTCTCAAGTTAGTCGATGAGAGCAGTTTCATGGAAATAGGTTCTCTTGTAACAGCAAGAAATACAGATTTTAATCTTGCAAACACAAACACACCTTCAGATGGTGTAATCACTGGTCATGGACTGGTAGATGGTAATCTGGTATTTATTTACAGCCAGGATGCTTCCGTATTAAACGGTACTATCGGAGAGATGCATGCAAAGAAAATCGCATCTGTTTATGACATGGCAATGAAAATGGGTGCACCTGTAATTGGATTTATTGACTGCGCAGGTATGCGCTTACAGGAATCTGTAGATGCATTAGACGGATTTGGACAGATTTATGCAAAAGAAGTAGAAGCATCTGGTGTTATTCCACAGATTAGCGCAGTATTTGGAAATTGTGGTGGTGGTCTTGCGGTTGTTCCGGCTTTATCTGATTTCGCTTTTATGGAAGAAACCAAAGGAAAAATGTTTATCAATTCTCCAAACGCTATCGATGGAAACAGAATTGATAAATGTGATACATCTGCAGCAACTTTCAGAAGTGAGGAAACAGGCTGTGTAGATGGAGTTGGAAGTGAAGATGAGATTATTGCTCAGATTCGTGAGTTAGTATGTATGTTACCTTTAAATAACGAAGGTGATGTTTATACAGAAGAATGTGTGGATGACTTAAATCGCGCATGTGCGAGCATGGATGTTATGAAAGGCGATGCAAGATATCTTTTAAGTGAGTTGTCTGACAGCAATGTATTCTTCGAGACAAAAGCCGGTTATGCAAAAGATATGGTAACAGGTTTTGTAAAATTAAATGGTATGACAGTTGGTGTAGTTGCAAACTGTACAGAAGTACATGATGAAGAAGGAAATGTGACAGAAAAGTTTGATGCTGTATTATCCGCAAGAGGATGTAACAAAGCAGCAGAATTTATCCGTTTCTGTGATGCATTCGAAATTCCTGTGTTATCCCTTACTAACGTTACAGGTTTCAAAGCAAGTATGTGTTCTGAAAAAGGTCTTGCAAAAGCACTTGCACGTATGACAGCAGCCTTTGCAGATGCTTCCTGTCCAAAGGTTAACCTGATTGTAGGTGATGCATTCGGAAGTGCTTATGTAACTATGAATTCTAAAGCAATCGGAGCAGATTTAGTATATGCATGGCCGGATACTAAGGTTGGTATGATGGATGCTAAACTGGCAGCTAAGATTATGTACGCAGATGCTTCCTCAGATGTATTAGACGAGAAAGCTGCTGAATATGAAAAATTACAGTCAGATGTAATGGCTGCAGCCAGAAGAGGATATGTAGATTTAATTATCGAACCTGCAGATACAAGAAAATATCTTGTTGCTGCATTTGAGATGCTTTACACAAAATGTGCAGGCACACCGGATAAGAAACATGGAACAAAATAGAAAGGTGACGTTATGAAGAAAAAAGTATCTTTATTGCTTTGCCTTGTAGCAGCAATGCTGACAATGGCGGCATGTGGAACGGATCCTGCGACTGTTGATTATTATGGTACAACCTATACAGAATTACAGACGGATGCGGTTGGAATAGCGAATGCTCTTACTGCTTCAAATGAAATCTTAACGGTTACATATAGTGAGGCAAATATTGCAGTGCCGGAAGAATTGTCTGAAAAACTTGCAGAAGGCTGGAATACAACAGTAGCAGACCTGGGTACCAATCAGGGACTTGGTGAGCTTGTTGTATCAAAAGCTAACGGAACAGTTACCGTTGACCAGTACGTGGTATTCGAAGGAAGAGAAGTAGATATTGCGCTTGTTTATAACTATGATTATGAATTGGAAAGCCTTGAGATGACAGACGCTAGTGTGGATTTAGTCTATACTTTGGGCGAGAAGATGGAAAAGGCGGCATTGAATACGTTAATGGGATTAGGAACAGTATTCTTTGTATTAATCTTAATCAGTTTGATTATTTATGCTTTCAGATTCATTTCATACTTTACAGATCGTAAGAAAGCAAAAGAAGCTCCGGCAGAAGAGAAGGTTGTAGAAACTGCAGTAGTAGAGGAAACAGTAGCTACAGACGATTTAGAGCTTGTTGCAGTTATTACAGCAGCAATCGCTGCAAGTGAAGGAACATCTGCAGAAGGCTTTGTGGTTCGTTCCATTCGTAGAAGATTCTAAATGACAAAGAAGGTTATTTGGGACAGGCATACATAGAAAGTATGTACAAAAGTTTCATTATAATAATTTGTTTAAAACAAATATTTTAGGAGGATTACAATAATGAAGAGTTATACAATTACCGTAAATGGCAATGTTTATGATGTTACAGTAGAAGAAAATGGCGCAGTGAGCGCACCGGTAGCAGCTCCAAAGCGTGCGGCAGCTCCAGTTGCTGCACCAGTAGCTGCAAAACCAGCAGCAGCTCCGGCAGCCGGCGCAGGAAGCGTTAAAATTGAAGCAGGTGCTGCAGGAAAGATTTTCAAAATTGAAGCTAATCCGGGAACAGCTGTAAAGAAAGGTGATACAGTTATTGTTCTTGAAGTTATGAAGATGGAAACACCTGTTGTAGCTCCACAGGATGGAACAGTTGCAAGCATCAACGTGAACGTTGGTGATATGGTTGAAGCAGGCGCATTACTTGCTACATTAAACTAGTAATAGTATTTTAGGAGGATAACTATGAGTTATTTTACGGAGACAATGACGAATCTCCTTCACCAGACCGCCTTCTTTAACTTGACATGGGGAAATTTTGTAATGATTCTTGTTGCATGTATTTTCCTTTATCTGGCGATTGCAAAAGGATTTGAGCCATTACTTCTGGTTCCGATTGCATTCGGTATGTTATTAGTAAATATCTATCCTGATATTTTTGCTACTCCAGAGCAGATGAGCAATGGTGTTGGTGGATTATTACATTATTTTTATATTTTAGATGAATGGCCAATTTTACCTTCTCTGATTTTCCTTGGAGTAGGTGCAATGACAGACTTTGGACCTTTGATTGCAAACCCAATTAGTTTCTTGCTTGGTGCGGCAGCGCAGTTCGGTATTTTCGGAGCATATTTCCTTGCGATTGCAATGGGATTCAATGACAAATCTGCAGCAGCAATATCTATTATCGGTGGTGCAGATGGACCTACCTCCATTTTCCTTGCAGGAAAGCTTGGACAGTCCGGTCTTATGGGACCGATTGCAGTAGCGGCATATTCCTACATGGCGTTAGTTCCAATTATTCAGCCACCAATTATGAAGCTGTTTACCACAAAGGAAGAACGTGCAATTAAGATGGGTAACATTCGTCCGGTATCTAAACTGGAAAGAATTTTGTTTCCAATCGTTGTAACAATTGTGGTATGTTTAATTCTTCCAACAACTGCTCCATTGGTTGGTATGTTAATGCTTGGTAACTTGTTCCGTGAATGTGGTGTTGTTCGTCAGCTGACAGAGACCGCATCGAATGCATTAATGTATATCGTTGTAATTTTACTTGGTACATCCGTTGGTGCATCTACCAGTGCAGAAGCATTTTTAAATATGACAACAATTAAAATTGTTATACTTGGTTTAGTTGCATTTATGTTCGGTACAGCAGCCGGAGTATTATTCGGTAAATTATTATGTAAGATTACAAAAGGAAAGATTAACCCATTAATTGGCTCTGCAGGTGTATCTGCCGTACCTATGGCAGCCCGAGTATCGCATAATGTAGGTCAGGAAGAAGACCCAACTAACATGTTAATCATGCATGCAATGGGACCAAATGTTGCCGGCGTTATCGGTACAGCAGTAGCAGCCGGTGTATTTATGGCAATCTTTGGAATTTAACATTTCAGGGATGGGCTTCCTGCTTTTGCGAAGCAAAACACCATAAGTGGTGGGAATGTTATGAGCAGGCTGTAATAGCAGCCTGCGGATAAGTATTGAAAACGCCGATAAGGCAGAAAGAGGAAAAATCATGGCAGAAGTTATTAAAAAACCATTAAAAATAACTGAAACAATTCTGCGTGATGCACATCAGTCTTTGATTGCAACACGTATGACAACAGAACAGATGCTTCCAATTATTGACAAAATGGATAAAGTTGGATATCACGCTGTTGAGTGCTGGGGTGGTGCAACATTTGATGCATCTCTTCGTTTCTTAAAAGAAGATCCTTGGGATCGTCTTCGTAAATTAAGAGACGGCTTCAAAAATACAAAGTTACAGATGTTATTCCGTGGACAGAATATCTTAGGATATCGTCCATATGCAGATGACGTTGTAGAATACTTCGTACAGAAATCTATCGCAAACGGTATTGATATTATCCGTATCTTTGACTGTTTAAATGATATCCGTAACTTACAGACAGCTGTTACAGCTTGTAATAAGGAAAAAGGTCATGCACAGGTTGCATTATCTTACACGTTAGGTGATGCCTATACATTAGAGTACTGGATGGATATGGCTAAGAAAATTGAAGATATGGGTGCTAACTCCATCTGTATCAAAGATATGGCTGGTCTTTTAGTTCCTGCAAAAGCTACCGAATTAGTTCAGGCTTTAAAAGATTCTACAACTTTGCCAATCGAGCTTCATACACACTATACATCAGGTGTTGCTTCCATGACATACATGAAAGCAGTTGAAGCTGGATGTGATATTATTGATACAGCGATGTCTCCATTTGCTCTTGGAACAAGCCAGCCGGCTACAGAAGTTATGGTTGAGGCATTCAAGGGAACGGAATTTGATACAGGCTTAGATCAGAACCAGTTAGCAGAAATTGCTGAATACTTCCGTCCAATGAGAGATGAAGCTTTAGCAAGCGGCTTATTAAATCCAAAGGTTCTTGGTGTTGATATCAAGACATTATTATATCAGGTACCGGGCGGTATGTTATCAAACATGGTATCACAGTTAAAAGAGCAGAACGCGGAAGATAAATACAACGAAGTATTACAGGAAATCCCAAGAGTTCGTAAAGACCTTGGTGAGCCACCACTTGTAACACCTTCTTCACAGATTGTTGGTACACAGGCTGTATTTAACGTATTAATGGGTGAACGTTACAAAGTTGCTACAAAAGAAACAAAAGACGTTTTACTTGGAAAATACGGTCAGACTGTAAAACCATTTAATCCGGAAGTGGTTGACAAGGTTCTCGGAGAAGAGAAGAAAAATGCTATCACATGCAGATATGCAGATTTACTTGAGCCGGAATTAGATAAGATTGAAGCAGAAATGAAACAGTGGAAACAGCAGGATGAGGACGTATTAACATACGCATTATTCCCACAGGTTGCTACTGACTTCTTCAAATATCGTGAAGCTCAGCAGAAGAAAGTAGATGCAACAGTTGCAGATACAAAAAATGGAGCATATCCGGTATAATTTTAAAATGAAATATGAGTTATGTCTGAGATGATCTTAGAACATGAATCATAAATAAAGACTGCCAGTGAAAGATTTGTTTCCGCTAGGGAATGCGAATCATTTACTGGCGGTCTTGTCTTTTTGTTGCAAAACTTTTTAACTTTGATATAATGAAAAATGGATGTTTCGGAATGAAATAAAAGATATGGTGGGATGTAAAACATGAAGAACTCAAATGATTTAAGCAATCGTATAAATGAGTCTTATAGCAGGCTTAGTAAAGGACAAAAGCGTCTTGCAACATACATAACAGATAATTACGATAAAGCAGTATTTCTGACAGCTTCTAAGCTTGGCGAAGCAGTTGGTGTCAGCGAATCTACCGTTGTACGTTTTGCGATGAATCTTGGATATAAGGGATATCCGGAATTTCAAAATGCATTAGAAGAACTGGTGCGTAATAAATTAAATTCCATTCAGCGTATGGAAGTGACATACGGAAGAATCAGCCAGTCGAAGATTTTAGAATCAGTATTGAAATCTGATGCAGAAAAAATTCATTCTACCTTAGAAAAAATTGACCAGAATGCCTTTGAATTAGCAGTTGATACGATTATCAATGCGAAGCATATTTATGTAATTGGAATCCGAAGCTGTGCACCGCTTGCTTCTTTTTTGGCATTTTATTTTAATTTAATGTTTGAGAACGTTCATCTGATACAGACAAGCAGTTCCAGTGAAATATTTGAACAGATGGTGCGCATTGGAAAGGATGATGTGATTATTGGAATCAGTTTTCCGAGATATTCTATGCGTACATTAAAAGCAATGGAATTTGCGAATAACCGCAGTGCAAAGGTAATCACATTGACAGACAGTGTACATTCTCCAATGAATTTGTACTCCTCCTGTAACCTGATTGCCGACAGTGATATGGCATCGATTGTAGATTCTCTTGTAGCACCCCTTAGTGTTATTAATGCATTAATCGTTGCGCTTTGTATGAGAAAACAGTCTAAAGTTGCCAAAACCTTAGAAATGCTTGAGGGTATCTGGGATGAGTATCAGGTATATGAAAATGATGAAATAAATTATATCAATGATTCCATAAAAATGCGTTATGGAAGTGTAGGAGATTCAAAGTTTAATGAGTAAAGTGGCAGTAATCGGTGGAGGTCCGGCCGGAATGTTTGCAGCAATTGCGGCGGCAGAAAACGGACATCAGGTAATTTTATTAGAGAAAAACGAGAAGCTTGGAAAAAAGCTATACATTACCGGAAAAGGAAGATGTAATATCACAAATTCCAGTGATATGGAAGTGCTCTTTTCCAGCGTAATGACAAATGCAAAGTTTTTATATAGTGCGTTTTATACATATGATAATCAGAGGGTCATTGATTTCTTTGAAAAAGCAGGACTTCAGGTAAAAAATGAACGTGGAAATCGCATATTTCCGGTATCAGATCATTCCTCTGATGTAATCGCAGCATTGAACCGCGTTCTGAGGGAAAAACGCGTTGAAGTCAGATTGCATGCAGAAGTTGACCATATTTTATACGAAGCTTATGAGCCGGAAACGGAAGAAGAAAAAATAAGTAAAAAAGTTGCAAAAAATATTGTCCGGGGCGTTCTTTTAAAAAATGGTGAACAAATTTTTGCGGTCAATGTTATTCTTGCGACCGGAGGTTTTTCTTATAAGGCGACCGGTTCGACAGGAGATGGTTATCGCTTTGCAGAGGAAATGGGACATAAGATTACAGAATTACGACCATCCCTTGTGCCATTTAATACAAAAGAAGAATATGTCAAAGAGATGCAGGGACTGGCACTTAAAAACGTAACTGTGCGCATTTTTAAAGAAAAGAAGCTTTTATATGATGAATTTGGTGAAATGCTCTTTACACATTTTGGAGTGAGTGGACCACTAATTTTAACGGCAAGTGCCGTGATTCCTTCGAAATTTATAAAAGAGCCGCTGCGTATGGAAATAGACTTAAAACCGGCATTGTCTGAAGAACAGTTGGACAAGCGGGTGCTAAAAGATTTTGAAGAGGCGAAAAATAAACAGTTTAAAAATTCTATTGGCAAACTGTTTCCGACGAAAATGATACCGATTATTTTAGAATTGTCCTCCATTGATCCGGATAAAAAGGTTAATGAAATCACAAAGGAAGAGCGCCTGCAGTTTGTGCGCCTGATAAAAGCAATCCCGATGACGTTAAATGGATTGCGTGATTTTAACGAGGCGATTATTACAAAGGGTGGAATTAAAGTTAGTGAAGTGAATCCATCTACAATGGAGTCTAAAATTACAAAGAATTTATATATTTGCGGTGAAGTGTTGGATTTAGATGCACTAACCGGCGGATTTAATTTACAGATTGCCTGGTCTACCGGATATTTGGCTGGCACAAGTATACAGTAAGATTTTGACTTGATATTAGAAAAAAACAGTTGATAATTTGATAAATTTGTCTTGCTTTTGGATAGACAAGGAAAAAAGAACAAAATAGTAATTTTTATGGAAAGGGTTAATAATATGAGTATGAATATTGCAATCGATGGACCGGCAGGAGCCGGAAAAAGTACAATCGCAAAGAAATTGGCAAAACAGTTGGGATTCATTTATGTAGATACGGGAGCAATGTACCGTGCAATGGCTTATTATTTTTTGCAGAATGGGATTACGTCAGATAATGAGAAAGCAATTGCCGCCGCGTGTCCAAATGTAAACGTAACAATCGTTTATGAAAACAATGAACAGCAGGTAATTTTAAATGGTGAAAACGTAAATGCGTTTATCCGTACGGAGGAAGTTGGAAATATGGCGTCTGCAACCAGCGTTTATCCTGTTGTTCGTACCAAATTAGTTGAACTTCAGAGAGAACTGGCAGCAAAGACAGACGTTATCATGGACGGAAGGGATATCGGAACCTGTGTTCTTCCAAAAGCACAGGTGAAAATTTACCTGACAGCGAGTTCTGCAACCCGTGCAAAAAGACGTTATGATGAACTTGTGGCAAGAGGCGTAGCGTGTAATCTGGATGAAATCGAAACAGATATCATTGACAGAGATTATCGTGATATGAATCGAGAGACTTCTCCATTAAAGCAGGCAGAGGATGCGATATTAGTAGACAGTTCATATCTTGGAATTGACGAAGTTGTAGATGAAATTAATAAAATTTACAGAGAAAAAGCTAATGCATAATGTGAAAAAGCCGATATTATGAAATAGAGTAAAGTGATAGGAATGAAAAAATGAATGTAGTTTTAGCAAAAAATGCCGGTTTTTGCTTTGGAGTAAAAAGGGCAGTTGAAACTGTTTATCAGGAAATTGAAAAGGCAGAAAAACCGATTTATACTTACGGCCCAATCATTCATAATGAAGAAGTTGTGCAGGATTTGGAAAATAAGGGTATTGTTGTAATTGACGGAATTGAGGATTTAAAAGACAAAGAAAAGGGAACTGTAATTATACGTTCCCACGGTGTTGAAAAAAAGATTTACGAGGAAATCGAAAATCTGGGCTTTGAAATTGTAGATGCAACCTGTCCGTTTGTTTTAAAAATTCACCGCCTGGTGGAACGTCACACTAAGGAAGGGTGTCATGTGGTTATCATAGGAAATGCCACCCATCCGGAGGTTGAAGGAATCATGGGCTGGTCTGTCGGGGAAAATACAACAGTAATCGGTACCGTGGAAGAAGCAGAAGCATTTCAACTAAATAGTCCGAAAAAAGTATGTATTGTGTCGCAAACGACATTTAATTACAATAAATTTCAAGAATTAGTTGAAATTATTAGTAAAAAAGGTTATGATATAATTGTTTTAAATACCATCTGCAATGCGACAGAGGAACGGCAGACAGAGGCGAGGCGTATCGCAAAGGAAGTGGATACCATGATTGTTATTGGAGGTAAATCCAGTTCTAATACGCAGAAGTTATTTGAAATATGTAAAAATGAATGTGAAAATACTTACTATATACAAACTGTAAGGGATTTGGATTTATCCAATATAAAATCCACCGATAACGTAGGTATTACCGCAGGGGCTTCCACCCCAAATAATATTATTGAGGAGGTTCAAAAGAATGTCAGAAATGAGTTTTGAACAAATGCTGGAGGAATCATTTAAAACAATAAGAAATGGGGAGGTAGTTGAAGGTACCGTTATCGATGTTAAACCGGATGAGATCGTTTTAAATATCGGATACAAGTCTGATGGAATCATCACACGTAGTGAATATACTAACGAACCAAATGTTGACTTGACAACTGTTGTATCTGTTGGTGATACAATGGAAGCTAAAGTTTTGAAAGTGAACGACGGCGAAGGACAGGTTGTTCTTACTTACAAGCGTCTTGCAGCTGAAAAAGGAAGCAAGAGATTAGAAGAAGCATTTGAAAACAAAGAAGTGCTTACAGCAAAAGTTTCTCAGGTATTAGATGGAGGATTATGTGTTGTTGTTGATGAAACAAGAGTATTCATCCCGGCAAGCTTAGTATCCGACAGCTATGAGAAGGATCTTTCTAAATACAAAGATCAGGAAATTCAGTTTGTTATCAGTGAGTTTAATCCAAAACGCAGAAGAATCATTGGTGACAGAAAACAGCTTCTTGTTGAAAAGAAATTAGAACAGCAGAAAGAATTATTCGCTAAGATTAAAGTTGGTGATGTGGTAGAAGGAACTGTTAAGAACGTAACAGATTTTGGCGCATTTATCGATTTAGGCGGAGCAGATGGTTTACTTCATATTTCAGAGATGTCTTGGGGAAGAGTAGAAAGTCCTAAGAAAGTATTTAACGTTGGAGATAACGTAAAAGTATTCATCAAAGATATCAACGAGACAAAGATTGCACTCAGCATGAAATTCCCGGCAGAGAATCCATGGAATGGTGCTGCAGAGAAATATGCAGTTGGTAACGTTGTAAAAGGTACTGTTGCAAGAATGACAGACTTTGGTGCGTTCGTTGAATTAGCATCAGGTGTAGATGCATTGCTTCATGTTTCACAGATCTCTAAAGATCATGTTGAAAAACCAGCTGATGTATTAAAGGTTGGTCAGGAAATCGAAGCTAAAGTTGTAGATTTCAATGAAGATGAGAAGAAAATCAGCTTATCTGTAAAAGCTTTATTCGTAACAGAAGACGAAGCAGATGTTGCAGATGTTGATGTTGAAGCTGTTGCAAGCGAAGAAGAATAGGATTTTGTGTTTGGTGCACATAACTAAATAGGCTTACATTTATGTAAGCCTATTTTCACTATAGGAAATTGCCTGTACATTGTGTGCGTTAGGTAAAAACGCGAAGCGTTTTTGGAAGCGTCGCGCGGCGACGCTTTGTTCTGTGATAGGAGAGTGCTCGTATGTGGTGTACGTCAGGTAAAAACGCGAAGCGTTTTTGGAAGCGTCGCGCGGCGACGCTTTTTTCCTACCATTCGACATAGTACATATTTACTATAAAAATACAAGAAAGCAGGGGAAGCATATGTTAAACGATTATGAAAAATTTAAAAAAGATGTGCTGTCACTGACATCGATTGATTTAAACTGCTATAAAGAAAAACAGATGAGAAGAAGAATTGATACCTTGATTACAAAGAACAATATCGATTCTTATGACAATTATGTTGCATTAATTAAAAAAGATAAGCAGAAGTTTGAAGAGTTTGTTAATTTCCTTACGATTAATGTATCTGAGTTTTATCGTAATCCGGACCAGTGGGAAATCTTAGAAAAAGAAGTATTTCCTAAGCTGATTAAAAAATTCGGAAATAACTTAAAAATTTGGAGTGCAGCTTGTTCCACCGGTGATGAACCATATTCACTGGTAATGGCGTTATCGAGATTAGTACCTCTTAATAACATCAAGGTAATTGCTACAGATATTGATAAACAGGTGCTTGATACTGCAAGAATGGGATTGTACAAGGATAAAAGTATCGCTGCTGTTCCGGCGGATTTAAAGAAAAAATATTTTACTCAGATTGGAACATCATATCAGATTTCTGATGAAATCAAGAGAAGAGTAGAATTTAAGGAACACAACTTGTTAAAGGATCCATATCCAACAGGATGTCATCTCATTGTCTGCCGTAATGTAGTTATTTATTTCACAGAAGAGGCTAAGGATGAAATCTACAAAAAGTTCAATAAATCATTAGTACAGGAAGGTGCATTATTTATTGGCAGCACAGAGCAGATTATGAATTATAAAGAGTTAGGTTATCAAAGAAATAAATCATTCTTTTTTGAGAAGGTTTAAAAAAGTGAAGCGGCTGCATATGAAATTCTAAAACTTTAAATATATGGTTTAGAATTTCATATGCGGCCGCTTTTTGCTGACAAAAGAATTGGCCCGGAAGTATTTAAAACTAAAATTTTTCTATCTTTTCTGTTTTTTCATTAGAGTAAGAATATGACTGACATACTTATGTTTGATACTGTCAGAAGTGATAAAATCTTCTGTTAATTCAAAATAAGATTTTTTGTCTTTATAATTCTCTTTAAAAAACGGCTCTAAAACAGTTTCATATTGCGGCAGGAAAATAGAATCTTTTTTTGTATAACAGGTAGCGGCAGTAGCCTGTTTTCGATGTTTTTTCTCTACGAAGGAGGAGATACTTTTGTGAATGGCAGTGTCCTCAGTCGGCAGATAGAAATATTCTTTGTAATTATCATGAAAAAACTTAAGTTCTCCATCAAAAAGCCGGATGCTCAATTTGGATTCAGAGTCATTACAAATTAAATAAAATTCTTCGTAACCATAGGAAACGCGTCTCGGAATGGCAACGTCATTTTTTAACGTAAAAATAAGTTCTTTTTGGGATAAGCCCTCGACGGTGGTAAACTCATTGCTTTTAAGTTCCGTAATGGTGTATCCGCCCTCGAAAAAGTGATGATAGCTTAAGCCGGGCAAGAGGTCAATCATCCCAAGAACATCGTCGTAGTTGTGCTGTTTTAGAAGAAACAATGAATCTTCCGTAGGCTGTTTCTGATATTCCTTATAAACATTTATTAATTCACCACCATCAAATTTATCCTCGCGTTTAAGACCAAGAAAATCCTCTAAGGACTTTTGCTTATAGCTTGGCAGTTTTAATAAAAATTTATAGGAAGAAATTATTTTGAAAATATCAATATATTTTTTTTTAGAAAAATGTTCTTCCAGAGATAGTGAATCGCATTTTGCCTTAATATAAGGAATGTCAAAACCAATTCCGTTAAAAGTGATAATCGTATCATAGCTTTCTAAAAGAGTAAAAAAAGCCATTAGAATATCTGCTTCTTCTTCTTTTTTTTCAGCAAAAAATTGTTTGATAACTACATCATTTCCATCCCGCATCCCACAGCCAATCATATAAATTTGTGTGTATGCCGGAGAAAATCCGGTGGTTTCAATGTCAAAAAAGAGAGACTGCTCGGTAAAGGTCTCTGCTAACAGCTTATCATTAAAATTATAAGTTTTACGGTCTGTCCAAATTTTCATAAGGATTCATGCCTTTCTGTATATCTGTAAATGCTAAAACCATTTTAGCATATAATCGTGAAAAAAGCATAAATACCTACAAATTGAGAAAATTATCTGAATAAGGAAAAATATTTAAGATTAGAACAAAAATTGTTAAAAAATTGTCAAAAGGTTCTTGGATAAATGCAAAATTTTTATGCAATATTACAATAATTGTGTTATAATTTTTATGATAATATTCTGAATAAAACGAACGGAATATGATACTAAATAAGAGAAAGTGGGGCACAAAAATGGGTTTAAAAACATTTAGAGGTGGCGTCCATCCTTATGAAGGAAAGGAATTAGCAAAGGATCAGCCGATTAAGGAAGTTTCGCCCAAAGGTGAACTGGTTTATCCGGTATCGCAGCATATCGGTGCACCGGCCAATCCAATCGTAGCTGTAGGAGATACAGTGTTGCGTGGACAGATGATTGCGGAAGCAGGTGGATTTGTTTCTTCTCCGATTTTTGCATCTGTTTCAGGAACCGTGAAAGCGATTGAACCTCGTCGCGTAGCTGTAGGTGACATGGTGAAATCCATTGTAATTGAGAATGATGGAGAGTACAGGGAAGTTACATTTGATGCATGTGATGATGTGACGAAGCTTACTAAGGAAGAAATCGTAGCAAAGGTAAGGGATGCCGGTATTGTTGGTATGGGTGGTGCAGGCTTCCCGACACATGTTAAGCTTTCTCCGAAAGAACCGGAAAAGATTGAGTACATTATTGCAAACTGTGCAGAGTGTGAACCATATTTGACTGCGGATTATCGTAGAATGTTAGAAAATCCGGAAGAGTTAATTGCAGGTATGAAGATAATTCTTCAGTTGTTTGACAATGCGAAGGGTATCTTTGGTATCGAAAATAATAAACCGGATTGTATTGCTAAATTGCAGGAGCTGACAAAAGATGAACCACGCTTAGAAGTCTGTCCATTGGAGACGAAATACCCACAGGGTGGTGAGCGTCAGTTGATTTATGCGGTAACAAAACGTGCTATTAATTCAAAGATGCTTCCGGCAGATGCAGGCTGTATCGTGGATAATGTAGAGACTATTATTGCGATTTACAATGCTGTTAAGCTTGGAAAACCGGTCATGAATCGTGTATCAACCATTACAGGTGATGCCATAAGTCAGCCTGGTAATTTTTTATATTATATTGGGACAAATTATGCAGAGCTCGTGGAGGCAGCTGGAGGATTTAAAGAAGAACAGCAGCCGGAGAAAATTATATCCGGTGGACCTATGATGGGATTTTCGATGTTTTCACTGGATATTCCAACAACGAAGACATCTTCTTCACTGCTTTGCTTAACTAAGGATGAGGTTTCTGCCCTTGAACCATCTGCATGTATCAACTGCGGAAGATGTGTGGAGGCGTGTCCGGAACTGCTTGTTCCATCCAGACTTGCAAAGATGGCTGATAAAGGTTTAGAAGATGAGTATGAGAAGTGGAATGGATTAGAGTGTATCGAATGCGGAAGCTGCAGTTATGTATGTCCGGCAAGAAGACCACTTGCCCAGTCCATTAAAACAATGAAAAAGCAGGTACTTGCAGCAAAACGTAAGAAATAATTTTTGAAATACAAAACTATAAGAAAGAGGTGGAACTCGTGAGTGACTTATATCATGTATCATCATCACCACACGTACGCGCCAAAGATACCACAAGCAGAATCATGCTTTATGTAATTATTGCATTACTGCCAACCAGCTTATTTGGTATCTATAACTTTGGATATAAGGCGTTAATTTTAATTTTAGTGACAATCGCAAGCTGTGTAGCTTCGGAATGGATTTTTAACAAAATCATACATAAGAAAAGTTCTATTGGAGATTTGAGTGCAGTCGTAACAGGTTTATTACTGGCATTAAATCTTCCGGCAACACTTCCTTGGTGGGAGGCAGCACTTGGCGGTGTATTTGCTATTGTAATTGTAAAAATGATGTTTGGCGGATTAGGACAGAATTTTATGAATCCGGCTTTGGGTGCAAGATGCTTCCTTTTAATTGCATTTGCGGCAGATATGACAAATTTTGTCATTGATGAATATACAGGTGCAACACCACTGGCAGCCATGAGAAATGGGGAAGCAGTTAATGCTATGAACATGCTGATTGGTAAAACGGCAGGAACGATTGGTGAAACAAGTGCAATAGCAATTTTAATTGGTGCAATTTTTATGATTTTGATGGGAGTTATAGATTTAAGAATCCCTGCATCCTATATTATTTCCTTTATTGTATTTATGTTACTGTTTAGTGGTCATGGATTTGATATGACATATATTACAGCACAGCTTTGCGGTGGCGGATTAATGCTTGGAGCATTCTTTATGGCTACTGATTATGTAACATCACCAATTACACCAAAAGGTCAGATTGTTTTTGGTATCTGTTGTGGTATTTTTACCGGTTTATTCCGTTGTTTTGGAGCAAATGCGGAAGGTGTTTCCTTTGCAATTATATTAAGTAATATTTTAGTACCACTGATTGAGAAGAAAACAATTCCAAGAGCTTTTGGTACTGTAAAAGAAGAGAAACAGAAAACGGAAGGAGGCAAATAGGATGAATAAGAAGATTGTACATGACGCTTTGATTTTATTTGCTTTTACCGTAGTATTAGGATTGATTCTGGGTGTTGTATATAATATTACAAAAGGACCAATTGCACAGGTAAATTACGATAAGACGCAGAGTGCATATAGACAGGTGTTTGCAGACGCAGATTCTTTTGAAGAATATGCAGATTTTGATGAGGAAGCAGCGGCTGCACTTATGGCAGAGCAGGGATATGCAGATGAGATTGAAGCTGTAAATACGGCATTAGATGCAAGTGGTAATGTTGTAGGTTATGTGATAACTGTTACAGCAAAAGATGCCAGTCAGTCAACAATTACATTTTCAGTTGGTATTCAGAATGATGGTACAGTAAATGGATATTCCATCACAAGCATTGCGGAAACTCCCGGACTTGGCGCAAAAGCAGTTGAACCGGAATTTTACAGTCAGTTTGAAGGTAAAAACGTAGAATCTTTTGTAATTGTAAAATCAGCACCGGCAGCTGACAACGAGATTGAAGCCATTTCCGGTTCTACAATTACATCAAAAGCAATGGCAAATGGTGTAAATGCATGTATTACATACTTCCATAATGTGTTAGAAGGAGGTACAAACAATGAATAAAAATGTAGAACGTTTATACAATGGTTTGATTAAGGAGAATCCTACCTTTGTTCTGATGCTTGGTATGTGTCCGACACTGGCGGTTACTTCCTCAGCTATGAATGGTCTTGGCATGGGACTTTCCACAACGGTTGTATTAGTATTTTCAAATCTGTTAATTTCAGCATTCCGCAAGGTGATTCCGGATGGTGTGCGTATGCCGGCATTTATCGTGATTGTGGCATCACTTGTAACGGTTGTGCAGTTTATCATGCAGGCATATACACCTGGGCTTTCAGATTCTCTTGGTGTGTATATTCCGTTAATCGTTGTTAACTGTATTATTCTTGGCCGTGCAGAAAGCTATGCATCGAAAAATCCGGTGATTCCATCTGTTTTTGATGGTCTTGGTATGGGACTTGGTTTTACCATGGGTCTTACCTTTATCGGATTATTCCGTGAGATTCTTGGCGCAGGACAGATTTTTGGTGTTCAGGTTCTTTCTTTGAAGTGGTTTACACCAATTACCATTTTCGTAATGGCACCGGGGGCATTTCTTGTATTGGCTTGTTTAGTTGCAGTAATGAATATCATTCGTGCAAAAATGGAAGCAAAAGGCAAACCGCTTGCAAAACCATCCGGATGTATTACGGGTGATTGTGCACATTGTGGTATGTCAACTTCCTGTACAGGAAAGTCACAGGCTACAGCACAAGCAGCAACAGAAACGACTGCTAAGACAGAATAGGAGGATGGATACAGATGAAAGAATTACTTTTAATTGCAGTGGGTTCTGCCATTGTAAATAACGTTGTTTTAAGCCAGTTCCTTGGTATTTGTCCATTCTTAGGTGTATCAAAGAAAACGGAAACCGCAGCTGGTATGGGTGGAGCAGTTGTGTTTGTTATTACCATATCTTCTTTTGTAACAGCGTTAATTTATAAATATATTCTTGCAAATGAATTTTTACTGAGTAAAGGCATCGATTTAACGTATTTACAGACAATTGTGTTTATTCTTGTAATTGCAGCATTGGTTCAGTTTGTTGAAATGTTTTTAAAGAAGTCAATGCCGTCATTGTATGAAAGTCTTGGCGTTTATTTACCATTGATTACAACAAACTGTGCAGTGCTTGGTGTATCTTTAACAAACGTTACAAAAGAATATGATATTATTCAGAGTGTTGTTAACGGTTTTTCGATTGCTGTTGGATTCTTAGTGGCAATTGTATTGATGGCCGGATTACGTGAGAAAATTGAATACAATGACATTCCAAAGCCTTTTCAGGGCACACCGATTGTATTGATTACAGCTTGTCTGATGTCAATTGCATTCATGGGATTCTCAGGAATGATTTAGGAGGAAAAAGACGATGGATATTGGTGCAATTTTAGTTGCGGCTGCCGTTGTTGGCGGTGTAGGTATTTTAATTGGATTTTTCCTAGGAATTTCAGGAGAAAAATTCAAAGTAGAAGTGGATGAGAGAGAAACAGCAATATTAGAAGTACTTCCGGGAAATAACTGTGGTGGTTGTGGTTATGCAGGTTGTTCCGGTCTTGCTTCTGCAATTGCAAAAGGAGAAGCCCCGGTGAATCAGTGTCCGGTTGGTGGTGCTCCGGTTGCTTCTAAGATTGGTGAAATTATGGGTGTTGCAGCAGAAGAAGGTGCACGTCAGGTTGCATTCGTCAAATGTGCCGGAACCTGTGAAAAGGCAAAACAGGATTATATTTATACCGGAAATCAGGATTGTACAGCAATGGCGTTTGTTCCAAATGGTGGGCCAAAGAGTTGTAATTATGGATGTCTTGGATTTGGGTCTTGTGTGAAAGCCTGTCCATTTGATGCAATTCATGTAGTAGATGGCGTTGCATTTGTAGACAAAGAAGCTTGTAAAGCCTGCGGAAAATGTGTGGCTGCCTGTCCAAAGCATTTAATTGAATTAGTGCCATATGACACAAAACATATGGTACAGTGCAGCTCTAAGGATAAAGGGAAAGATGTTATGAAAGCATGTTCTGTTGGATGTATCGGATGTCATTTGTGTGAGAAAAACTGTCCTTCAGATGCAGTGCACGTAGTAGATAATGTGGCATATATCGACCAGGCGAAATGTACCGGCTGTGGTGTTTGTGCCCAGAAATGTCCAAAGAAAATTATCCTTTAGCAGATGATTATTTTCGAAGACGATTTTAAAGAAACGAATATTTAGTAAGCAAAAAAGAAAATGGGTTTCTCATTTTCTTTTTTGTTTTATAGAATATTTTCCTGTGATTTCCTCATACTAGTTATTGCCAAAATAAAATAATAAAAGGGTGAGGTGTTTAAAATGGTATTAACAGAAAAAGAAACAACCGCAATCAAGGATTTACAGACACAGGAACAGTCTTGTGTCGAAAAATACAAAAGATATGGAAAAGAGGCAAAGGACCCGGTTTTAAGAGATTTATTTCAAACATTAGAGCAGGAAGAACAGCGGCATTTTGATTCCCTTGGACAGGTATTAAACGGCACAGTGCCAGAGTGCGACTGTAATGACAGAAGTGGTGCAGAATATCAGCCGGTTGCAACTTATACAGCAATGACTGATTCAGAGGATAAAAAAACAGACTGCTTTTTAGCAACAGACTGTATCGGAACAGAAAAAATGGTATCTTCAGAATATAACAGCAATGTTTTTAAGTTTGCAGATGCGTCTTTAAGAAAATTGTTAGCAGACCTTCAGGTAGAAGAGCAGAATCATGCAGAAATGATTTATAAATACAAAACTGTAAACGGAATGTCTTAAACAGCAATAAAAAAGAGGGAATTCTTCAGGTCATTTTGTGATGTGACTTTTAGAACCCCTCTTTTTAAAAGTTATTGAAAAAATTATTCTGATACTATGGGCGTAAATACTTCTACAGAACCAGTACCACTGGTAGAAGTATAGAAAACGGTATCGTTAAAATAATCTTTAAAATATACATAATGAGAAGTAACGTTTATTTCGTGATATACACCGGTACGAATTACTTCATATTCAGAACCATCAGTACGCATGCGGCAGAATGCCGGATCATCTGTGGAATTTCGTTGGAAATAAACATAATCTCCATAAACGTTGTAGCAGTCGATTCTATCATCGGAGAGAAGAACTTTTTCTCCGGTAGAAAGATCAACCTTTGCAAGTTTATAATTATTGTCGCAATCCATATAATAAAGAGTAGAATCACCAATGACTGTTGGCATCCAGCAGTTTCCTGCATAAAGAAGAGACTGTGTATCTGTTGCAGTATCAAATTTGTATACGTTGTGATCTTCCTTAATACCATTATAGTAAATGTACTGCCCATTAGTGGAACAGGTGAAATAAGGATTCTCATTAATCTGTGTCAGGTTTTCACCATCAAGCTTTACTTTGTAAAGGGTAGTAGCATTCGTATCGTCATAATGTAAAAAATAAATATAATTTCCGGAAAGAGATGCATAGAGTGAAGGATTATTTGCTAAAATAGCAGGTTCTCCCTTTCCGTCACGGCGTACGCGGCAAAGACTGTTTGTGTTAATTCTTAAGAAAGGAAGTACGGAGTTTGCCCCCTTGGAGGAACGCGTGAAATAGATATAATTTTCGTCGGCATTGATATAGGCAACGCTTTCATCATAGAGTTTCTTGATATTACTTCCATCGGAATCCATGACATAAAGTTTATCTTCATCGGAAGGATTAGAAAAGAAAACCTGACCATTGCTTTCACAGAACAGACCGGAATTATAAAGGTTGCCTGCAGTATTTCCATTTACATAGGAATCATTGTAAAGAATACGGAAATAGTATTTGTAGCCACAGATACCCCCAATAATAAGGAGAAGTACAAGAACAGGTATAACACGTAAGAGAATTTTTTTCATAGTAAGAATACCCCTTTTCAGCATTTGTAAAAAATAAGTAAAATAGAAAAAAATAGTCGTTTTTTCCTAAAAAATATTATATCATTATCATATATTAAGTTGCAAGTGTTCTCTTGATATTGCTACTTTTATGTACTATATTATTATTAGGGGAGACTCTGGAAAAATATTAGGTCTGCACAAAGGATGCAGGTCAATGGAAGGAAATGGTAAGGCAAATGAAAGATTTACTGGAGCTGCGTGACGAGATTGATACAATTGATTCGCAGATTGTAGCTTTATATGAAAAAAGAATGCAGATTGCGGAAGAAGTAGCAGAATATAAAATTTCTGTTGGTAAAAAAGTTTTCGATAAGGAACGTGAAGTTGCAAAGTTAGATAATGTTTCTAAAAAAGTATCAACATCATTTTTAAAAAATGGAATCAGAGAGCTGTTTGAACAGATTATGGCAACAAGCAGAAAACGCCAGTATCAGCTTTTAACAGAACATGGAATTGTTGAGAAAACAGATTTTTCTGAGGTGGATAAGCTGGATTATTCAGGAGCAAGAATTGTATTTCAGGGTTCAGAAGGAGCCTATTCCCAGCTTGCTTTAAAAGAATATTTTGGCAGTCATTCTGATAGTTATCATGTAGAAACATGGCGTGATGCAATGGAAGCAATCAAGAACGGTGAAGCAGATTATGCAGTGCTTCCAATTGAGAATTCTTCCGCCGGAATTGTTTCAGAAAATTATGATTTGCTGGTGGAATATGATAACTGCATCGTCGGCGAACAGATTATTAAAATTGACCATGCATTATTGGGGCTTCCGGAAGCGGATATTACCGATATCACCGATATATATTCACATCCACAGGCATTAATGCAGCGTGGAAAATATTTAGAAAATCATCGTGACTGGGAGAAGCACAGCTATAAA
>X314_Red_Deer__coassemble_69_pt1 | contig 20425 bp, 17 predicted proteins | sample X314_Red_Deer__metabat2_high_PE_002 | metagenome-assembled genome bin X314_Red_Deer
TTTTAGATCATGTCATTGATGTGACTTATGAGATTGAATATCATAAAATTAAGCGTTATGTGGGAAATTATTCTGCATTTATGCAGCAAAAAGAAGAGAATTTTGCGAAGCAGGAAAAAGATTATGAGGAACAGCAAAAAGAAATTGAGCGTCTGACCGCATGGATTGAAAAATGGAAAAATACACCAACCAAGGTGGCCGCAACCCGTTCAAAGCGCATGGCAATCGAGCATATGGTGAAAATTGAAAAACCAAGACGTTTTGATACCAAGACATTTCATGCCATGTTTACACCAAGAATCGAAAGCTATACCGATGTTTTATCAGCCAGAAATTTAAAAATCGGCTATGAGACAGAACTAAGCACTGTATCTTTTCAGTTGAAAAAAGGCGAGCGTATGGCAATCCTTGGTGAAAACGGAAAAGGGAAATCTACTTTATTAAAAACGATTGTTGGGAAAATTCCTTCTCTTGGTGGAAATTTTACCATTGGAACAAATGTGGAGTGGGGTTATTTTGATCAGCAGTCGGCTGTGGTAAATGATGATGACCCAAATCAAACGGTACTTCAAAATTTCTGGGAGCAGTATCCAAAGCTGATGAGGGAGGAAGTACGAGGAGCTCTTGGCAGTTTTCTTTTTTCACAGGAGGATGTGGAAAAGAAGATGGGACAGCTGTCCGGTGGAGAAAAGGTGCGTCTTGCGCTGTGTAAAATGTTTCAGACAAAGCCCAATTTTTTGATTTTGGATGAGCCGACCAACCACATGGATATGGCAGGAAAAGAAGCATTAGAGCAGATGTTGAAAGTATTTCCGGGAACTGTTTTGTTCGTATCCCATGACCGTTATTTTATCAGTCAGATTGCGACCGGAATTTTAGAATTTGCAGAGGATAAAGTGGTACAGTTTGATTGCGGTTATGAGGAATATTTGCAGGAAAAAAAGCGGTTATCAGCAAAAAATGCAACTAATCCTGCAAATCAATGCGGTATAGGGCATTCAAAAAACGGAACAAAGCAGATGAATGCTTTTGAAGGAAAGTCAGGAATTGGTGCAGAAAGGGTGGATTCAAATGCCTCAACTGCAAAGGAACCAACCTTAACAGACGTATTTGACAAAAAATCCTATTATAATCCTGGTAAAATTAAATCTCGCCTGACAAGACAGTTAGAAAAATATGAAGCAATGTTAGCTGAGAGCGAACAAAAAACAGCAGAACTCCAGTTGCAGCTGCTGGATCCGGCACTGGCATCTGATTATACGAAGCTAATGGAACTTCAGGAGCAGTTAGATGCAGAGGAACATCAGCAGGAAAGCCTGCTGGAACGTATGATGGAGACAGAAACAGAATTAGAAGAATTTGAAATTTAGGGACGCAGCCTAAATTTCGAAATTCAGGGACGCAGCCTAAATTTCGAAAAAAAGGCTACGTCCCCAAATTTCGAAAAAAAGGCTGCGTCCCCAAATTCCGAAATTCAGAAAATACTTAGATGACTTTTTTATAGGGGAATGTTAAGATTAAGAAAAAACCGGAGAATTTATATATAAGGTACTTCGAATAGATTATTCGGAAATGAACAGGGAGGAAAAAGATGCGTTTGGAGTGGAAGAGCTGTTTGCGTGTGGCAATTACGGTATTTATACTGTATCTTGCAATTTATTACTGGGCAACGGTCATGAATGTGTTAGGCTTAGTCATTGGAGCAGGAATGCCAATATTGACAGGGTTTATTTTTGCTTATGTTTTAAATATTTTGATGAGTTTTTATGAAAGGTGTTATTTCAGAAAAAGTAAGTCTGCATTAATAAAGAAGAGTAAGCGGGGAGTCTGCCTGATTGCATCGATTTTATCATTGGTTGGAATTGTTGTGCTATTAATTCATCTGGTAATACCGGAGCTTGTTTCCTGTATTCAGTTATTGATTTCAGACATTCCGCCGGCAATTGAAGCTTTGCTTGCAAATGAGACAATTATTGAATTTATGCCGAAGGATTTGTATTCTGAATTAGCAGCAATTGATTGGAAATCTTATATTAGTCAGTTTGTACAATTTTTAACATCAGGACTGGGAAGTACGGTAACCACATTGGTTTCTGCAGTATCGACAGTTTTTTCAAGAGTGGTAAACGGGTTTTTAGCATTTATTTTTGCAATTTATTTTTTGTTGGGAAAAGAGCAGTTTATCGGACAGTGTAAGCGTGTAATGAATAGTTACGTGCCACAGAAAGTGGTATCGAAAATCAATTATGTTGCGGCTGTTTTAAATGACAGTTTCCATAAATATATTGTGGGACAGTGTATTGAAGCTGTGATTTTAGGAACATTATGCATCGTTGGAATGTTAATTTTCCGTTTTCCATATGCGGCAATGATTGGAACACTGATTGGATTTACTGCATTGATACCGGTGGCAGGAGCGTATATTGGTGCAATTGTCGGATTTATTATGATTTTGACAGTTTCTCCAATAAAAGCGGTTCTTTTTATCGTATTCATTGTGGTATTACAGCAGTTAGAAGGAAATCTGATTTATCCTAAGGTTGTTGGAGGTTCTCTTGGACTTCCCGCAGTCTGGGTTTTAGCAGCAGTTACTGTTGGTGGAAGTTTAATGGGAATCCTGGGAATGCTTCTTGGAGTACCGGTTGCAGCAGCAGCCTACCATATGCTTCGTGATGACGTAAATCGCAGAGCACAGAAAAATCGTGAAACAAAGAGTAAAGCTGTGAAATAAGAAACATTAAAAAGCGTGGAATAAAATACAAACATAACAAAAGAGAAAATAATAAAACTGGGACAGCCTCTTTCACAAGGGTTTGTCCCAGTTTTGCGTAAGAAAAGTATTTCGTGACGGATGCTCAGAAATACATATGAAAATTATTCCTTTGTGCTTAAGCACTCTGATAGACATTTAAATGAATTTTAGATAAAACAGGTAAAAGTACAGAGGAAATAATCAGTCCGGACAATCCCTGAATCAGATTGGCAGGAATGCTGGCTGCTGCGCCTGCACCATAAATGAAAAACTCAAAGGCGAAATAACCAAAAGCCACAAGCACAGTAGAAAAAATACCGCAGATAATACATTTTACCACTGGCATATGTATTTTTCTTGTAAGCTTGTGATAAACAAGTGCTACTACAATTGCAATAACTGCTTTTACAAAAAAGGTAATTGGCACATAGATAAAATAGCCCCCTAAAAGATCCGCTAAGGCTGAACCGATGCCGGCAGCGAGCCCGCCGTAAAGGGGTCCTAAGAATATACCGGCTAAAACGACGAAAGCATCTCCAAGATGAATATATCCACCGGTTCCTAAGGTTGGAATCTTAATAATCATAGTTGCAACGCAGGTTAATGCTGTAAAAAGAGCTGCCAGCGTTAATTTTTTTATTTTGTTATCTGTCATTTTTTTGTTTCCTTCTTTCAAAATATGAAATATACTGTAAATGGTAAAGTGTTTCTTCGAAGATTTCTTTGATAAAACATATATTAAGATGTTAGTGGAGATGTTTAAATAGCCAATTTAAGAAAAAATAACCATGCCAGTTTTGACATAGGAGGAGATACATATGGAGAAAAAAGCTTGTATTGATTTGTTAAATCAAAAAGGATACATGACACAGGAGAGTGATGGCGTTGTCACGATACAGTTTGGTGAGCTGAACGAAAAAGAGAGAAAACAGAAAATGGACGAGATTTCAGAATTAATCAAATCAAAGGGGTACACCGGAAGCTATGGTTTCCGCTGGAAAAATGATGCTGTTTCCGGAAAGAAAAATAGCCAGAAAAAGGAAGGGGATTTTGATTTGAAAATTAGCGAAGCATTGGAAAATGACACGGTTGAAAACGAGCAGGAGAAAATGTCTTTTGATTTAGAGGAATCAGGAGAAGGTCAGATGAGCTTTTTCCTATAGAAAAGTCAGGTAGAAATTGGAATACGGTAAAAACAGGTGTCTAAAAGTTTAACCAAGGTTGAGCCGATGATTTTTAATTTAAGCAGGTAATTAAAATAGTAGATTAAGACAGGATGGATTAGACATGTATAAGGTATATATCGTAGAGGATGATGAGATTATTGCAAGAACCGTGAAAAAGCATTTAGAAGGCTGGGATTATGAGGTTCGTTGTGCCAAGGATTTTTCGGATATCAGAAAAGAATTTACAGAGTTTGCGCCCCACATTGTATTAATGGATGTAAAGCTTCCATTTTATAATGGTTATTACTGGTGCAGTGAAATAAGAAAGGTATCGAAGGTGCCTGTTATTTTTGTATCGTCTATGGCAGACAATATGAATATTGTGATGGCAGTGAATATGGGTGGCGATGATTTTATTGCAAAGCCATTTGATATGGATGTGCTGACAGTAAAAATTCAGGCGATGCTTCGCAGAAGCTATGATTTTATCGGACAGTCCTCTGTATTAGAGCACAAAGGTGCGATGTTAAATCTGACAGAAGCAACCTTACATTATCAGGATGAAAAAATTGAGCTGACGAAAAATGAACTTCGTATTTTGCAGGTGTTAATGGAAAATAAGGAAAAAGTCGTGGGACGTGAGCTTTTGATGACAAAGCTTTGGGAAAGTGACAGCTATGTAGATGAAAATACGCTTTCTGTAAACGTGAATCGTTTGCGTAAAAAATTAGAACAGATTGGTTTAAATGATTTCATTTTAACAAAAAAAGGAATCGGCTATCGTGTATAAATACAAAGGATGGGAGACTTAAAATGAGGCTTTTGATTTCTTATTTAAATGAAAAAGCAAAATGGATATTACTTTATGTAATTTGCGTCGGCTTGATGAGTGCAATTTTATATTTTAATGAGATTCCAACAGCGGAAATCGTTTATGGAATCTTAATTTGCTGTTTTTGTCTGCTTTTTTTATTTGTAACGGATTTCATTGGAACTCAAAGAAAAAGCAAACATTTAGAGAAGTCAAAACAGTATATTGGCATTTTGCCGGAAACCTTAGAAGCACCGAATACGCTTCTTGAAGCCCAGTATCAGGATGTAATTTGTCGTCTTTGGGAGGAAAAGGTAAAGCAGCACAATGAAATGATTGGAAAATCAAGAGAACTAAAAGAATATTTTTCTATGTGGGTGCATCAGATAAAAACACCGATTGCTGCCATGCGCCTTCTTTTGCAGGAAAAGAGTGAAGAGATAAATACTGCAGAAGAGCAGGATGAGCTGTTTCGCATTGAACAGTATGTGGAGATGGCATTGCAATATATGCGTTTAGATTCGGAATCCACAGATTTTCTTATTAAAACAGTGGATATTGATGTTGTAATAAAAGAAGTTGTTCATAAGTATGCCAGACTTTTTATTCGTAAAAAAGTAAAACTGCAATATAGTGAGATTCATAGAGAGGTTTTAACAGATGAAAAATGGCTCGCCTTTGTAATTGAGCAGTTGTTATCGAATGCAATTAAGTATTCGGCAGGAGGAATGGTTTCGATTTATATGCAAGGGGAGCAGGAACTTGTAATAGAAGATACAGGAATCGGAATCGGTGCAGAGGATTTACCCCGTGTATTTGAAAAAGGTTATACTGGTTATAATGGACATGTCAATAGACATTCTACCGGAATCGGATTGTATTTGTGCCACATGATAACAGCAAAGCTGTCTCTTAAGATGCGGATAGAATCTGAAGTAGGAAAAGGTACGAAAGTGTTTTTAACATTTCCAAAAGAGCAGGATATGATAAAAGAGTAAACCTAACACCAATCTTACAAGAATGTAAGAAATAACAGGAAAATGTAAGTTGAATCTATGGCTTGCATTTTCCTGTTTTGTTATACTGACTACAGTTCAAAGAAGAGATGGAGGAAATAAGAAATGGCAATTTTAGAAGTAAGCAATCTAAAGAAAATATACAGCACGAGACTTGGAGGCAATCAGGTACAGGCATTGTCTGATATAAATTTCTCGGTTGAGGAAGGGGAATATGTGGCAATTATGGGGGAATCCGGTTCCGGGAAAACAACATTGTTAAATATTCTTGCAGCATTAGATAAGCCAACAGGCGGGGAAGTGCTTTTAAATGGGAAAAATATTGTAACTATTAAAGAAAAAGAAATCTCTGCATTCCGAAGAGATAACCTTGGATTTGTATTTCAGGATTTTAACTTGTTAGATAACTTTTCATTGCAGGATAACATCTTTCTCCCATTGGTGTTAGCAGGAGAAAAGATTGGGGTCATGGAAGAGAGAATTAAACCAATTGCAGCAAAGCTTGGCATTACAGAGATTTTGAAAAAATATCCATATGAGGTATCCGGTGGACAAAAACAGCGTGCGGCAGTTGCAAGAGCATTAATTACAAAACCACAGTTAATCTTAGCAGATGAACCAACCGGAGCACTTGATTCTAAGGCGGCAAGCTCACTGCTACATTTGTTTCATAACATCAATGCAGAAGGACAGACCATTTTAATGGTAACCCATAGTGTAAAAGCAGCAAGCCATGCAAAACGAGTTCTTTTTATTAAAGATGGAGAAGTGTTCCACCAGTTGTATCGCGGCAATATGAACAACGAAGAATTATTTGCAAAAATTTCAGATACGCTGACACTTCTGACAACAGAGGTATAAAGAGAGGGGAAACTTGTAATTATGAAACAGATTTATGGAAAACTGGCTGCGACAAATATAAAAAATAATAAGCAATTTTATCTGCCGTATCTTTTAACCGGCGGAGTGTCCGTTATGATGTTTTACACAATGGCATCTATGGCTGCCAATGAAGCAATTGGCAATGCGTTTGGCGGAAATTATGTTCTGATTTGTTTAAGACTTGGGCAAATTGTCATGGGATTATTGGTTACAATTTTTCTTTTTTACACAAACAGCTTTATTATGAAGCGCAGAAAAAAAGAACTTGGTATCTACAATATTCTCGGTATGGAAAAAAAGCACATTTCGAAAGTTTTATTTTTAGAAAATATGATAACGTCATTTATTTCGCTTGTGGGCGGTCTTGCCTTTGGAATTATGTTTAATAAGTTTTTGATGATGTTTCTTTATAAACTAATTCAGTTTGATACAGCAATTCATTTTACAATTTCACGAAAAGGAATTGTTTATACTGTAGTATTATTTGAAATTATTTATGGAATTACGTTAATTTACAATCTTTTACAGGTGAAGCTTGCCAATCCGATTGAATTGTTACGCGGTGGAAATGTAGGAGAAAAAGAGCCAAAAACCAAGATTGTTATGACGATTCTGGGAGTGTTATGTATTGGGGCAGGTTACTATATTTCCATTACGACAAAGAGTCCGTTAGAAGCACTTGTACTATTCTTTGTAGCAGTTATGCTGGTAATTGTTGGAACTTATTGCCTTTTTACAGCGGGAAGTATTGCCTTTTTAAAGCTACTTCGTAAAAACAAAAACTTTTATTATAAAACATCCCATTTTACAGCAGTTTCCGGTATGCTTTATCGAATGAAACAGAATGCGGTGGGACTTGCAAATATTTGTATTTTATCGACCATGGTACTTGTTATGCTTTCTGCATCAGTCAGTATGTTTGTTGGTATAGAGGATGAGCTGGAAAACAGATATCCTTCTGACATTAATATTCAGGGATATACGATGGAAATTACAGATTGTTCAGAATTGTTGGATATTGCAAAAGAAGTCATAAAAGAACAGGGGAATACAATCACCGCTGAAAAGAGTTATCTTAGTTTGGATGTAACCTGTCTGCTGGAAGATAATGAGTTTGTAGGAAGAGATGTTGATATGACAATGTCTGATTTTGATTGGTCAGATTTGTATTATATCAAATTCTGTACAAAAGAAACCGGTGAGAATATTTATGAGAAAGAATTTAAAGATTTAAACTCAGAAGAAGTCTATATATTGGGTTATCCGGCTTATCAAGGTGATACAGTTTCTTTCTTTGGGGAAGAATTTAAGGTTGTAGAATCGGAAGAGTATTTTCCGAAGGAGGATGCTTATATGGCAGGAATGATGGGAGGTGTTTATTATGTCATGTTACCAAACGAAGCCGAGATGGATACCATCTATGGAAGACAGCAGGAAGCATACGGGGACTATTCCAGCAATTATATGTATCATGCTTATCTTGATTTGGAGAGCACACAGGAAGAAAAAATCCGGTGCAGCAGTTTAATTTCTGAGAAAATTAGTGATACAATCTACGATGAAAACCATGAACTGTATCAAAAATGTTTTGGTTTTTATACAGAAAGCAGGGATGCCAACCGTGGCGATTTCTACACACTCAATGGAAGTTTGTTATTCTTGGGTATCTTTTTAGGCATCATGTTTTTAATGATAACCTGTCTGATTATTTATTTTAAACAGATATCAGAAGGTTATGAGGATAAAGAACGCTTTGTGATTATGCAGAAGGTTGGAATGAGCAGACGTGAGGTAAAATCGTCAATCAGTACACAGATCCGTTTAGTTTTTTTCCTTCCAATTATTGTAGCTGCCATTCACGTAGCAGCTGCGTACCCAATTATAGTAAGACTTTTAGCACTCTTAAATTTGACAAATGTTTCACTGTTTGCGGTTTGCCTAGCAGGAACAATTTTAGTATTTGCTATTATTTATTTTGTAATGTTTAAATTAACATCAAGAAGCTATTATCGTATTGTTGGAAATATGAATCGGGCTTAAAAATAAAAGCATCGGTAGAGAAATGAACCGACCTCCAAAAGTTAGACCAGAATCTAACGATTGGAGGTTTTTTTGCAAATATTCATAATTTGTTGAATGACAAGAAAAATTGTCAAAAAAGTGTTGACAAGAAAAGTTGTCATGGTTATAATATGTCTTGTGGTTGACAAATAAAGTTGTCAAAAAGACAAATTTGATTGTCAAAGGAAGAAAAAACTGAGTGATATAAATAGAATGAAACAGTTTTTGATAGTCACAGAATGTTTTCAAAAATGAAAGGAGCATGGGTAAAATGGAAAACAATATGTTGCAAGGGGTAAAAAAACACTTTTCGAAAGTTGGGCTTCGATATTTTATAGGAGTGCTGATTATTTTTGCTTCTCAGATTATTATATCAGGTATATGTACAGCAATTTGGCCGCAGATTTTAGAGGATTATAATTTGTATTTCTTAAGTATGATGATGCCAATGTACATTATTGCGATGCCAATTATGATTTATTTAATTCAGAGAGTTCCGGCAGAAAGCATTGTAGAGAAAAAGAAAATGAAATTCAGTCATGGATTAGCAGCATTCCTTATGTGTTATGCAGGAACAATTGTTACAAACCTGGTGGGACTCGGTATTACATCAGTGGTTGGTGTTTTAAAACAGGGTCAGGTAAATAATGTAATGGCGAATATTGCTACATCAATTAATCCGGTAGTTGCAATTTTAATTACAGTTATTTGTGCACCAATTGCAGAAGAACTTTTATTCCGTAAGCTTTTAATTGACCGTACTGCAAAATACGGAGAGGGTACAGCAATTGTATTATCAGGCTTTATGTTTGGATTATTCCATGGAAATTTAAACCAGTTTGTATATGCATTTTTCTTAGGAGTATTTTTTGGATTTATTTATGTAAAAACAAGAAATGTATTACATGCAATATTTTTACATATGGCAGTGAACTTTGTTGGTACGGTAGCTGCTCCGTTAGTACTCGATATCAGTGGATATAATGAAATTGCAGAAGCTACTATGAATGGAGCAACAGAGGCAGAGATTATGGCAATCAGCATGGAAAATGCAGTTGGTATGTTATTGCTTGGTCTTTTTGGAATCGTAATTTTTGGAATGATTATTGCTGGTTTGATTTTATTTATTGTAAATCGTAAGAAATTTACATTAAGTCAGGGCGAAGTTGTAATTCCAAAGGGAAAACGTTTCTCTACTGTTATCTTAAACCTAGGAATGATCCTTTATTGTGTATTCTGGATTGTTCAGATTATCATCCAGTTATTAGCTTAAAAATATAAAAGCTGCGTTAACGAATTGTAATAAAAAGCACCCGTTCACTTAGAGAAAGTAAGTGAACGGGTGTATTTTTGTAATAGAGAATAGCCCATATGTGGTGTATAAAGAGTGAAAACGCAAAGCGTTCCAAACCGTTACTGATAAAAAACTGGAGCATTGTTCCGGGATTAGCTCCCTCTGCCAGCACCGCTGTTTACAGTACTTTTAAGTCGTGTTCTAAGTCGAAGTTGCGTTCTATGGAATTAAGCAAAACATTAATGGTAAGATTTGCTTTTTTGAAAATATCGTTGTGGATGACTTTGATATCTGTTGGAAGTGTGATGTCATTTTCGTTGGAAGTGATGACAGTCATACGTTTTTTATTCAGATAAGGCATCACCATTAAAGCCAGATAGGAGCCAACAACAACAACGTTTTTATCTGCAAGAGAATGTAACTGCTTTGGTGTTTCCTCTGAGAAAATCAGCACGCGCTCCGCAGGAACAACTTCACTGATAAAGCCTAAAAATTCATTATTAGCGAATTGGTCTAAAATCAGATAATAGTCGTCATCAAAATCAGCTGCTGCCTGCTTTATCAAGGAAGGATAATCAGCATAGATCTGATAAAAAAGATTGTCATTAATCAGCATATCCACTGCAATAACCGGAACAAGATATTTGTCAGCTAAGGAACGGAACTGTTCATGGGTAAGGTCAATAGCAATAATGGCATCGATGTTGCGGTTGACGTGCAGGTTTTCTTCTGTAGTCATAAGAGAAACATATAAAACATCATATTTCATGCGGTTTAAGCGTTCCATTAATAAATTTGCAAAGGTTGTAATTTCTAAATTCCGGGAAGGTGTATGTTCACTTAGGCTATAGGCAATCCCGATAATATTATTTCTTCCGGTCGCCAGACTTTTGGCTGCATGGCTTGGTCTGTAATTTAACAGGTTTGCAATCTGTAAAACCTTTTTTCTTGTCTCCGGGCTGATTTTCTGGTCAGTCCTGTCATTCATAATATAAGATACGGTTGCCACGGAAACCCCGGCTTCTCTGGCAACGTCACGTACGGTTACTTTCTTATTCACATTAATCTCCATAAATTTATTACTTAAAATTAAAAAAACTGGATAAGTAAGCAGGCATTTTATGCTTTTTGGGAATTTGGATAAATCCTACATTTTATAAGGCTTCTGCATAAAAACAGCAGAAATGCCACAGCAAAAATCCAGTATTTTCAGTCACTTAACTGTATAAGTGTATGATACAGATACGGCAAAAAATTGTCAATAATATGTTGACACTGAAACGGTTAAGTGATAATATCAGCTTAACGGATGCTTAAACGGTTAAGTTAAAGCGTAAGTAAAAGAAAGGATGGGTATTTTTATGAAAAAGCAGATGAAAAAATTATTAGGTTTGGCAGTTACATGCGTAACACTTGCAGCAGTTTGTGCCTGTGGAGAACCGGCAAAAGAGGAGATCACAGTGACCTTTTACAATGGTGAAGAGACACTTGGTACAGTAACAGCTGTGGCAGGAGAAGTTTTAAGTGGCTATGATGTTTATGAAACAGTAGAGGATGCAGAATTTTTAGGCTGGTATGAGACTCCAACCTTCTTAGAAACAAGTAAAAAAGATTTAGAGACAGCAACCTTTGCAGAAGATACAAATCTTTATGGCAGCTTTAAATCAACAGCTGTAGCAGAAGATACCAGAGTTTGGTATGTGGTTGGAACAGGTGCAGGTGAGGTTCTTGCAAACAGTAACTGGGCAGGTGCAGATGTGGATGACGCTGCAAAAGAAGCCTGCAAATTAGCACCAACCGGAAATGCAGTAAATGAATTTTCACTTACTCTTGACCTTTATGCAGGAGACCAGTTCCAGATAATTCATGACTGGGCATGGGATGGACAGAAAGGCTTTGGCTGCTTTACCACGATTGATACTGCACAGATGGAAAATGGCGGTGGACTTGGTGGTTCTGATACAACCTCTAATATTAATGTAATCATGGATGGAAATTACACTATTACATTAACAACAGACCCGGAAAATGAGTTGCAGGATACACTTTCTATCGTTCGTAATGGCGACGCAACAGCTGCCGCAGCGCCAGCGGAAGAAGCAGAAGCAGGAACAGAATATGTTGTTTCTGAAGCAACAGGCATTGTGGTAAAAGGAAGCTGGGTAGATGACTGGTCTGAAAACAAAGATTTAACAAGAGAAGAAGGAACAAATCTTTTCTCTATCACAATGGATTTAGAGGCAGGAATCGAGCTTTACTTTATGGTATATGACAACGGTGCAGATACCGGTCTTGGCTTAAATGCAGAAAGTGTAGCAGACGATGCTTCCAAAGCACTGTTAGAGGATGCTTATAATGTGAAGGTTGCAGAAGCAGGAACTTACACATTTACAGTAGATGCTGATACTATGACAATCACTGTGACAAAGTAAATTTTCCATTTTGGAAAAGAGGTAATGGTTGAAAGAAAAGGTTTTCTTTCACCCCCTGCTTTGTGCAGGAGCATAAAGTACATATAAATTCAAAAGCCGATAAAGCGGCAGAACGAGGTAGAAATGAACAGATTCGCAATACAGCATATTGTCGACTCCTCTTATTGTTTTCCTATCTCTCCAAATGAAATCATACTCAGACTGCGCACTGCAAAAAATGATATTGTACGTGCGCAGGTCATGTATGAAAGCAAATATGTGATAGGGGAAACGCAAAAAAGCGCAGAAATGCGAAAAGCTTATACAGCTGAGCTGTTTGATTTTTATGAAGTAAAGCTGACCTTAGAGGATACCAGACTGGCATATGTTTTTTATGTAAATGATGGAGAAAAAAATTACTTTATCTCAGAGGACGGAGCTACAGAAACTTACGATTTTACACTTGGATTTTATAACTTTTTCCAGTATCCATATATTAACGAAGCCGATATTATGGATTGCGTACCGTGGATGAAAACGGCGGTATTTTATCAGATATTTGTGGATCGTTTTCATATGGGAGATAAGGAAAAGGATACTTCCTACATCAATTGCAAATGGGGAGACATTCCAACCCCAAAAACCTTTGCAGGCGGAGATATTAAGGGAATTATTGAAAAACTGGATTACATCAAAGGTTTAGGATGTAATGCTATTTACCTGACACCGGTGTTTGAATCCATTTCAAATCATAAATATGACATCAGCAATTATTATCAGGTGGCTAAGCAGTTTGGTACAAACGAGGATTTAAAAAAATTAATAAAGAAAGCGCATGAAAATGGCATGCGGATTGTTTTGGATGCCGTATTCAATCATTGTAGTGAAAATATGGCAGAATTTCAGGATGTTTTGGAAAAGGGTGCAGAATCCGAATATTTTGACTGGTTCGTGATTAGTGGCGATAAGATAAATGAAAAAAGAGATAACTATGAGACCTTTGCAGCCTGTGAGTATATGCCAAAGCTTGATACTTCCAATCCAAAGGTACAACAGTTTTTAATTGATATTGGAACACATTATCTGACAGAATACGATATTGATGGCTGGCGGTTAGATGTGTCAGATGAAATCAGTCACTATTTCTGGAGAAAGTTTAGAGAAGCAATCAAGAGCACGAAAAAGGATGCAGTCATTATCGGAGAAAACTGGCATGATGCAAACAGCAATCTTCGCGGAGACCAGTATGACAGTATTATGAATTACTCTTTTACAAAAGCCTGCCTTGATTATTTTGCAACAGAATGTAAAGGAGCAGAGGAGCTGGCATGGAAGTTAAATGAGATTCTGATGCGTAATACGGATACGGTAAATACCATGATGATGAATCTTTTAGACAGCCATGATACCCATCGCTTTTTTAAAGAGGTGGGAGAGAATCGTTTTAAAATGAAGGCGGCACTTTGTCTGCTTTATCTTTTTACCGGAGCACCATGCATTTTTTACGGAACAGAAATTTTAACTGTCGGCGGCTATGACCCGGACTGCAGAAGATGTATGGATTGGGAGCGGACCGGAGAAAACGGGGACTGCGCAGATATTTTGCATTTGCTGCAGGCGCTTTCAAGGCTTCGAACAGAGCAGAAGCTTGCAGAAGGAAAAGTAAAAATTTATGCAGAATCTGACGTTTTTATTCTGCAAAATATGGCAGAAAAACGGGACATTATTTTGATGATTAATAATACAGATAAAAAACAAAGGGTTGCTTTTGGAGAGATGGAGCCATATAGTTTTAGTATTCGTATCAATGGAGGTGTTGTAATACATGGGTAAGTGGAAAAAAACGATAGCATTTACAATGTCTGCAGCAATGATTTTGGGAGTTGCAGGCTGCGGTGATTCTAAAGAGGCGAATACCTCAGAAGAGACAATTATACTTCGCGTGTTAGAAAATGATACAGCCAAAAAAGAAGGCTATTTGCAGGAATTATTAGAGGCTTTTAACGAAGCCTATGCAGACAAAGGCATTCAGGCAGTGGATGCGGATATGGACGAATATTCTAACCTGGCAGAAAACGGACCTTACGGTTATGGCCCGGATGTCATTTATCAGGCAAATGATAAATTGATGACTTATGCAGAGGATAAACATATCCTGCCATTAGAGATTGAAGAGTTTGAATGCTATGAGTATGTCCCGCAAGAAGCGTGGGAGGCGTTTAAAATCAGCTTAAATGGAGAAACATACTGCTGTGGTATTCCGGTAAATATTCAGGAACCGATGCTTTTTTACAGAGAAGATAAGATGCCAAAAAACTGGGAAAATGAGTGGGATGACAATGCCAATGGCGTTGCCGATTTCTTTGAGAACTGGAACGATTTATATGCATACTCCAAACAGCTTAGGGATACGGATGAAAGTGCCAATAAGGATAGTCAGTATGGCTTTATGTCATCCTTTAACAATCTGTATCTGAATGGACAATTTTTATTCTCCTATGATGCTTATGTGTTTGGAAAGAATGGGGATGGTACGTTAAATGCAGAGGATATTGGTCTTGCCTCAGGAAATGCAGCAAAAGGTTTACAGGCAATGCGCCAGTTTGCGAGCCTGATGAATGAAGGCTGTATTGATGATACCATTATTATGAACCGCTATGAAAAAGTTGCAGATGGCACATATTTTTGTGCGGTGTCTACACCGGATACTTATAGTCTTTTTATTGAAAAGCTTGCCTTAACTTATGAGGATGAAGGACTTAGTACAGAAGAAGCTACCGCAAAGGCAGAGGAAAATTTAAAAATGATTGAGCTTCCGGCTCTTATGCCTGCTGACGGTGATTTGTCCAAAGACAGTGCTTCCATGTCGGATTCGGATTGGGTGGATACGGTTGTGATGGGCGGTATCAATGGATATGGTATCAGTTCTTACACTAAATATAAAGATGCCTGCATTGAGTTTGTGAATTTTGCAACAAGCTATGAAATGATAAATACACGTATGGATATGCTTGGAATTGCACCAACACGTTCCGATGTGGCAGGTGATTCCGGTGGAATTACAGACATGATTTTTAACAGTCTCTCCGGCGGAAGAATTTATCTGATGCCATCCATAAAAGCAGTGGATCAGATTTGGACACCGACACATACAGTCATGGGTGATATTGCAAAAGACCCATTCCGTGAAAAAAATGGTGAAGCACCAAAATATGCAGAGGAAGCAGCAATCCAAAGTGCAATTGAAAAAGTAGGGCAGGATGTTTATGATGCCATATTTACATTGGCGGAATAGTTGAAAGAATTGTATTCTTTCAAAAATTTTGAAAGAAGGGAGTTATAGGATGAAGAAGAGGAATCTTTTGCAGGCTTCCTTTCCCGTTAAAGCATCTATGTGTGTGATGGGGACAGGGCAGCTGATGCAAAAGCAATGGATAAAAGGACTTTTGTATCTTGCATGTTTTGTCGGATTCGTGGTTTATCTTGCAACAACAGGAATCACAGATATTATAGGATTTTTCACTTTAGGAACAAATAAGGCAGACCCATGGCTTGGCACAGAAGGGGATGATTCCATTATGATGCTGCTTCGGGGAATTTTAGCATATATTCTGACAGCAGTATTTGTGGGAGTCCATATTTCAAACGTGCATGATGCTTACGATAGCGATGACAGATTAAAGAAGGGTATGGCATTACCGAAATTTTCCAAGGCGGTTTCTGTATTTTTGGATAAAAAATTCTATATTGTGGCACTTGTGGTACCGGTTGCCGGAGTATTAGTGTTTAATATCCTTCCAATTATTTTTATGATATTGATTTCTTTTACAAACTATGGTGGTGAAATTGTACCACCGGAGCTTGTTGACTGGATTGGATTTGGAAACTTCTATAAAATTTTAGCATTGTCTGAAATTAAGAATACGTTTTTTTAAATTCTCTCATGGAATATAGTCTGGGCAGTAATTGCAACGGCTGTCAATTATTTTGGCGGTCTTGGACTTGCGCTGTTATTAAACAAGAAATGTATCAAGGGAAAAGCCTTCTGGCGTGCCTTTCCAATTTTGGCCTATGCTGTTCCCGGATTTATTACACTGCTTGGTTTTAAGTTTTTATTTTCCTATGGTGGACCAATCAATTATTACATAACGATGAATGGGGGAAATGCCATCGGTTTTTTGGATATTGATGCAGGATTAAAGGCAAAAATTATCGGGATTGCGGTAAATGCGTGGATATCTATTCCGACCTCCATGCTACTTGCCACCGGGGTTTTATCAAATATCAATGCGGATTTGTATGATGCTGCAAGCATTGATGGTGCATCCAAATGGAAGCAGTTTACAAAGATTACATTGCCATTTGTGGTATTTTCTACAACGCCGGTTCTGATTACAAGTTTTACCGGTAACTTTAACAATTTTGGTACTTTCTATTTCTTAAGAGGCGGATTGTATAACGAGGGATATTTCCTTGCCAGCGATACGGATTTATTAATTAACTGGCTGTATAATCTGTCGATTGCAAATAACTATTATGGAATTGGTGCAGCATTGAGTCTGATTATTTTTATCATTACATCCATTTTTTCCTTAATAGTGTATGTAAGAAGTGATGCGTACAAGAAGGAGGACACATTCCGATGAAAAAACATTTTCATAAGCGAAATCTGATAGACTCTGTACTTACGCATATTGTGCTGATAGCAGTCTGCATGGTATTCTTTTTTCCGGTACTTTGGATTGTCATGTCCTCTTTTTCAAAAAGCGGTTCCATTTATGACATCCACGGATTTTTCCCGGATAAATTAAGTATGTCAAGCTACATCAGGCTTTTTACGGATACGACAATGTACGATTATCCAAACTGGCTGAAAAATACGCTGTACGTGGCATTTTTCTCAAGTCTGATTGGAACGGTTCTTGTGATTTTAACAGCTTATACCATCAGCCGTTTTCAGTTCAAAAGCAGAAAGCTTTTGATGAAATCCACGCTGGTTTTAAGTATGTTCCCAAGCTTTATGGGAATGACGGCAGTGTATCTGATTATGGTAAATTTTGAATTAATTAACCAGTTATGGAGTCTGATACTGATTTATGCGGCTGGTGCGCCGATGGGCTATCTGGTGCAGAAAGGGTATTTTGACACGATTTCGAATACGATTTATGAGGCGGCGCGGATTGACGGAGCAACAAATATAAAGATTTTTACAAGTATTACCTTACCTCTTGCAAAGCCAATGATTGTTTATACAGCTCTCACACAGTTTGCATGGCCTTGGAGTGATTTTATTTTGCCAAGTCTTCTGTTAAAAAATAAAGAATTGTGGACCGTAGCAGTCGGACTTACCAGTCTTGATGAAACACAGTTTACACGATTTGCAGCAGGCTCTGTATTTATTGCAGTTCCGATTGTTATTTTATATTTTGCATTATCGAATTTTCTGGTAACGGGAGTTTCATCCGGTGCAGTAAAGGAATAATTGCATTGATTTGTGAAAATATAATTTATAAAAAAAAGAGAAATTATTTCGGATAAAACGGAAATAATTTCTCTTTCTTTATCTTGGAGTAGTACTAAAGTATTGAAAAAAGTGGGGGATTAATGGTACAATATTACGTATATAGGGGCAGGCGAGCGAAAAGTCTGCCAATTACGAAAGCGACAGGAGAGATACGTTTATGGAAAGAAATGGAAAAGTGAGCTTTATTCATTCAATTTCGGCAAAGATAACATTGCTTACGATTTGTGTTGTATTGATATCAGTGTTTGGCAGTCTGACAAATACAAGTGCAAAATCAGGAACTTTGGTATCTGGGATTTATGCAGAGTATATTTTAAGTACGGCAGACAACGCGTCATCTGTGCTGGATAAAATACCGGAAGATATGGCGACAAGTGAAGAGTATGAGAATGTGCTTAAGGACGTTAAAATGACGGGAATTGATTCTTCCTATGCATATCTGGTTTCAGAAGATGGAACGATGCTATATCATCCGACTGCGGAAAAGATTGGACAATCAGTTGAAAATGAAGTAGTTCTTGGTGTGGTTGCAAAGTTGCAGGCAGGAGAGATACCGGAAGATTCTTTTGTGGAATATGAGTTTAATGGTACAACTAAATATGCAGCATATGCAGTAACAAATTATAAGCAGATTGTTGTTGTGACGGCTGACGAGGATGAGATTTTGGCACCGGTGGATGTAATGGTTGGGAAGATGGCATTATTGTCTTTAACAAGTCTGCTTATTTGTGTGGTAATTGGTTTTATTGTCAGCAAATTTATTTGTAAACCAATCGAGGAATTGACAATCATTATTGGAGACACTTCTCGCCTGGATTTCAGGCATCGCTCGGGAGCAAAAAAACTTCGTGAACGTAAAGACGAGACGGGTGAGATGGCTCGTGCTGTACATGATATGCGTAATAATTTACGTGAAATGATTACAGATATTAATACAGCAAGCAGCCAGATTACAGAAAACGTGGACGGCCTGCAGGAAATCACAGTGACAGTAGACCATATGTGTTCGGATAATTCTGCAACCAGTAAGGAAATTGCAGCCGGTATGGAAGAGACAGCTGCTACCACCGTTACAATTAATGAAAATATTAGTACCATCAAAAATGGTGCAGAGGATATTAATTCCATGACTGCGGAGGGAGCAAGAACCTCTGAGGAAGTTATGGCACGGGCAAGAGAGCTTCGTATAAAGACGGTAAATGCAAGCGAAAAGACCATGAATATGTATAATAATGTAAAAGTAAAGGCTGACAAAGCAATCGAGGGTTCTAAGGCTGTAGAACAGATTAATGCACTGACAGATACTATTATGGCAATTTCTTCACAGACAGCACTTCTTGCGTTAAATGCTTCGATTGAGGCTGCACGTGCCGGGGAGGCCGGTAGAGGATTTGCAGTTGTTGCAACTGAAATCGGAAGTCTGGCAGATCAGACAACAAAAGCGATTGCAGATATTGGAGTGATTGTAGAAGCAGTTAATGAAGCAGTGTCTAATATGGCAGAATGTTTGGAGGAAACAACGGAATTCCTTGAAAATACAGTTATTACCGAGTACAAAGGCTTTGAACAGGTAAGTGAACAGTACCAGTCAGATGCGGATGTATTTAGAAGCAGTATGGAAGAAGTACGGGAAGCAATGTCAGATCTTGCAAATTCTATTGAAACAATTGCAGAGGCTTTAAGCGGTATCAATGAAACCGTGGGAGAATCTTCACTTGGAGTTAATGATATTGCAGAAAAGACCAGCAACATGGTAGAAAAAACAGGTACTACACACGATATGGTTTCTGAGTGTTATGCCTGCGTAGAAGGTTTAAGAAAAATTGTAGATCGTTTTGTATTGGAGTAAAATATGAAGCGTACAAGCTTATGTTATGATAGAAAAAGAGGAGATAAATATCATGATTAGACATATTTGTATGTTCAAATTTAAAGAGGAGAACAAAAAACAGAATTTAGAAGAGGCAGTCCGAAGAGTAGAATCGTTAAGAGAACTGCCACAGGTAAAGAGATTTGAAATCGCAGTAAATGATGAAACAGCACCGGCAAGTAACTATGAACTGGCATTAATTTTTGATTTTGCATCTATGGCAGAGCTTGATGCATATCAGAAAGATCCAAAGCATTTAGAATTTGGTGCATTTATTTCTCAGGTGAGAGAAGGAAGAGCCTGCATTGATTTCCAGATTTGACATAGTAATGGAAACATATGAGGATTTAATGTATTTAAATTCGATGGGATTGTTTAGATTAGAAAATTGCAACAATAATGCCCGCGAAAAAAGATTGTTATTGTAATGATAACAATCTTTTTTTTCGCGTGAAACGTGAAACTTGAAACGTGAAACCTTCCATAAAATAGCAATGATTTATAAAAAAACGAGTAAAATTTAATGAAAAACATTAAAAAGTTATTGACAAAAGTTTTTTTTGGGTGTATATTTGGTTTAACGATAAACATTAAATATTTAATGAAAACAAAGCAACCAAAGAAAATCAGGTGAAAAG
>X314_Red_Deer__coassemble_72_pt1 | contig 20200 bp, 16 predicted proteins | sample X314_Red_Deer__metabat2_high_PE_002 | metagenome-assembled genome bin X314_Red_Deer
AGCACTTGACTTTTAATCAAGTTGTCCGGGGTTCGAATCCCCGATGTCTCATTTGTGAAAAGAAGTACTGAAAGTCAGTACTTCTTTTTTAATTTGTAGGAAAGCTTTATTGCGCAGTATACTGCCTTAAATCATCACATTCATAATACATTTTTTGATAATAGTGCAGGAAAAATAAATAATTTTTCGCTTTAAAGCAAAAAAGTGTTGACTTTAGCGCTTTAAAGGGGTATCATGAAACGAGCAAAGGAGAGATAGAAATTATGGAAATGCAAATGGAATTTTTACGGAAGCTTCCAACACCGGCAGAGTTGAAGGAGGAATTTCCGGTAAGTGATAAAATTGCGGCAATTAAAGAAGCAAGAGATCAGGAAATCAAAGATATTTTTGAAGGAAAATCAGACAAGTTAATTTTAGTAATCGGACCATGTTCTGCAGATAATGAGGATGCGGTAATTGACTATATTTCAAGATTACGCAAGGTACAGGATAAGGTACAGGACAAGATTTTTATTATTCCAAGAATCTACACAAACAAGCCAAGAACCATTGGTGTAGGTTATAAGGGAATGCTGCATCAGCCGGATCCGGAGAAGAAAGAAGATATGTTAAAGGGTATCATCGCGATTCGTGAGCTTCATACCAGAGCGGTTGAAGAAACTGGATTTACCTGTGCAGACGAGATGCTTTACCCGGAAAACCATAGATACTTATCAGATTTATTATCATATGTAGCTGTGGGTGCCCGTTCTGTTGAAGATCAGCAGCACAGATTAACAGCCAGTGGTGTTGGTATTCCGGCAGGTATGAAGAATCCAACAGGCGGCGATATTTCCGTTATGATGAATTCAATTATTGCAGCACAGAGCCAGCACACATTCCTTTACAGAGGCTGGGAAGTAAAAACAGCAGGGAACCCATTAGCTCATGCGATTTTACGAGGATATGTAGATAAATTTGGTCGTAACATTCCGAATTACCATTACGAGGATTTACAGCATTTATTTGAAGCATATGCGGATAAGGATTTAAGCAATCCGGCAGTTATCATTGATACAAATCATTCGAACTCAGGAAAACAGTATTTAGAGCAGATTCGTATCAGCAAAGATATTATGCACAGCTGTAAGGTGTCAAACGATATTCATAAGCTTGTAAAAGGATTGATGATTGAAAGCTACATTGAAGATGGCACACAGAAAATTGGTGATGGATGCTATGGAAAATCTATCACAGACCCGTGTCTTGGATGGGAAAAGACAGAAAATCTGATTTATGAATTAGCAGAATTGTGGTAAAAGAAAATGAGATATCCGAAATTTTTATCCGAAAACGGAACAATTGGCTTTGTTGCACCATCCTTTGGATGCAGTATAGAGCCATATCATACAGCTTTTGACAATGCGCAGAAGAAATTCAAAGAATTAGGTCATACTCTGGATTTAGGACCAAACTGTTACGAAGGCAGTGGAATTGGCATCAGCAATACACCAAAAGAGTGCGGAAAAGAGCTGACAGAATATTACTGTAAAAAGGAAAATGATGTACTGATTTCCTGTGGTGGCGGAGAATTGATGTGTGAAACCATTAACCATGTGGATTTTGAGAAAATCAAAGCGGCGGAGCCGAAGTGGTATATGGGATATTCGGACAATACGAATATGACATTTTTGCTGACGACAATTTGCGATACGGCTGCTGTTTATGGTCCATGTGCCGCTGCATTTGGAATGGAGCCATGGCATGAAAGTCTTGAGGACGCCTATGGGATTTTGTGTGGGAAGAAAAATACTGTCCGAGGTTACGGGCTATGGGAAAAAGAGTCTTTAAAAGATGAAGAGCATCCGTTAGTTCCGTATAATGTGACAGAACAGCGGGACTTGCGTTTATTTCCGGTAGAAAGTCTTAGCGACAGTAATACAGGAGAAGTTTGTGTGCAGAGCACGAAGGGATTTTCCGGCAGAGAAAACCCGGAGATAGAGATAAAGATGGAAGGACGCCTTTTAGGAGGCTGTATGGACTGTCTTGTAAATCTTCTCGGAACAAAATTTGATAATGTTGCACAGTTTAATGAGCGTTATAAAGATGAAGGTGTTATTTGGTTTTTAGAAAGCTGTGATTTAAATGTCATGGCAATCCGCCGGGCAATCTGGCAGATGAAAAATGCAGGCTGGTTTGAGCACACGAAAGGGTTTCTTATTGGAAGGCCGCTTTGTTTTGGGCAGGATATGATGGGACTGAATCAGTATCATGCGGTAGTGGATTTATTGGCAGAATATGGCGTACCGGTGATTATGGATGCGGATATCGGACATCTTGCACCGATGATGCCACTTGTTTGCGGTAGCTATGCCAAGGTAAATACAAAAGGAAATGATATTACTGTAGAGATGAAGTATGTGTAAGTTGATGGTAAAGCACACTTTACAGAATTTTTGAACCAGGACATGAATTGTCAGTGTGATGATTTGCTGTTTAAAAAAATAACCGTGTCGCTGTAAATAAATTTTACAGCGACACGGTTGCTTTGTTTGTCGTAATATAGAATGCACACAGTGTGCAGGTTTTATTTATACAGAAATATTCACATTTGTACCAACACCATCGTCAAGTAGTGCGTCAGTATCTGACGCTACAGCGAGAACGTCGATAATTGAATTTGTGGCAGCAGCTTTTTCTGCAGCTTCTTTATTTGCAAGAGACTGCTCTGAGAAAAGTGCATTATCGGCTTTTGTTATCATCCGTTTTGCATAACGCGTGGTCTGATTAAGATACTCGGAGTCTTTTGAGAATAATTTTTTTACATCGGATAAATCTGCAGATTTCAGCAGATTTTCATTTGCGGTTAATGTACCATCTTTTTCTATGGTAACTCCAATATCTTTAAATTCTTTAGCGTATTTTGTAGAGAGATTCTTCAAATACTTAGAATAACGCTCTAATGAGGCATCGGAAGAATTCTTTGCGGAATTAAGCGCATTATTATATGTTTCAATATAGGCACTGACACTTCCGTAAATATTAGCACCATCAGAAGAATCATCTTCATAATTAAATGTACGCAGTTTTTTTGCAGCACGGTGAAGAGCAGTTGCGTCGGCTTGAGAAAGTGTATTTTTGCCGAGATTTTTTCGTTTGGAAGAACTACTTGCATCTCTGTTTGATGCATAAAAATTTCGAAGATAAAAGTCTGAATTTAAACTAATTCCTGTACCTGAAACAGCAGCCATATGATACCTAACCTTTCTAAGATTGATAAATTATTTTTCGGTTTTTTTGGAAAAAAACTTTATACTTAACAGAACAATTGAAAAAGTATTCGTGTTGAATTATAATACAAAGGAATAAAATATTTTATAAGCTAACATTTATACACTGGGAGGATAAGAGAATGGAAATGATTTTTTGGCTGATAATGATTGTTGTATTTGGCGTTGTGGAAATTATAACTGTTGGATTGACGTCTATCTGGTTTGCGGGAGGCGCATTAGTAGGACTAATTTGTAGTGCGCTGGGATTGGATTTTATTTGGCAGTTTCTAATTTTTGCAGCAGTGTCAGTAATTTTACTGGTATTCACAAGACCGTGGGCATTAAAATATATGAAGCCTCGTCTGGTAAAAACAAATTACGAGAGTGCGATTGAGAAAAAGGTTTGTCTGACAGAGCGTGTAGATAACATCAAAGGAACCGGTACTGCAGTTTTAAACGGTCAGGAATGGACAGCGAGAGCGTATGAGGAAGGAAAAACCTTTGAAGCAGGAGAAATCGTAACTGTAAAAGAAATCCGCGGAGTAACAATGTACGTGGTAGAAAATAGCGAAAAATTACAGAAAACTGTAGTAGAACAGGTACAGAAAGAAAATGTACAGCAGTAAAAATAAGTAGATGCACAATAGTAGAAAGCATCAGAATCTATACAGCAAAAAAGATGGCATAAGAGTAATGCAGAAATGTACAAAGCTTAAAAGGTAAAGGAGCAGTCTAAATGAAAATCGTATTTTTAGATGCAAAAACCATAGGTGAAGATATTGATTTATCCGGTTTTGATAAGCTTGGAGAGGTGGTAAAGTATGGATTTTCTACCACACAAGAGGCACGGGAGCGGACAAAAGATGCAGATGTTATTGTATTAAATAAGGTTGAGATTAATGAAGCTTCCATTGGAGAAGCTAAGAATTTAAAGCTTGTCTGTGTAACAGCCACCGGTACCAATAATCTGGATAAGGACTATCTGGCAAGCCGTGGAATCGAATGGCGCAATGTTGCAGGTTATTCCACAGAAACAGTTGCGCAGCATACATTTGCACTGCTTTTTTATCTTTTGGAAAAACTGCATTATTATGACAAGTATGTGAAAACAGAGCGTTATATTGGCGATACTACATTTACACATTTTGCGAATGTATTCCACGAATTATCAGGAAAAACATGGGGGATTATAGGTCTTGGAAATATTGGCCGACGTGTTGCTGATATTGCAAAAATGTTTGGATGCCGTGTGATTTACTATTCTACTTCCGGTAAGAATTATCAGGAAGGTTATGAGAGAGTAGAGTTCGATACATTGTTAAAGGAATCGGATGTTGTGTCAGTACATGCTCCATTGGATGAAAATACAAAAGATTTGATGGATGCAGCAGCCTTTGCAAAGATGAAATCAACAGCAATCTTTTTAAATCTTGGCAGAGGACCGATTGTTGTGGAAAAAGACCTTGCAGATGCGCTAAAACGTAATGTGATTGCGGCGGCAGGATTAGATGTGCTCTCGGTAGAGCCAATGAGTTCGGACAATCCACTGCGAGAAATTAAAGACAGTGAACGTCTGATTATTACACCACATATTGCGTGGGCGAGTATTGAGGCAAGAACACGCCTGATGGAGACTATTCTTGGACAGATAAAAGAATATTTCAAGCTATAGAAAAGAAGTAAAAGTTGTAGGATGTACATTCTGAAAGCCGCCGGTTGAACCGGCGGCTTTTTTTTCCGGGATAGGAAATATATTGTTGCATTAAAGGGCAAAAGTTTTTTAACTTGGAATGGATGCGTCCAGACCGCTGTGCATGGAATCGTTTCCATAGTCTTCAAGGAATTCTTTTAGTAAAAGTTCCCTTTTAGCAGGAGATACTTTCTGGTAAAAGTATTTGCCAAGGCGTTTGATGCGGCGTTCGTAGATGACGCCGGCTTTTTCATATAAATCGAAAAAAGATTCCGTTGAGGTATGAGACTCATTCCACGGATTTTTCCAAGGCTTGTGGCGCATGTTAAACGGGTCTGTTCTGAAAAAGAGACTGTCGCTGGGAATCAATGGTGAAAATAATGGATATTTTAAAAAGTGTTTTTCTATCCAGCGGAAGAGCACTTTTTTTTGTCCGGTATTGTCATGCAGAAGGAACATGCCAAACTGCATGGAAAAAATAGCAATATACATGGTAAGCCAGGTCGTATGAAGTCCCGGATAAGTATGCCTAAAAGCGTAATGCAGCATTTTGGCAATCACACGTTTCTGACGCGGGGTCAGAGTTAAAGTTTGTGCGTTGTAAAATGCAGAAGGGGTAAGATTCAGTTTACTTACAAGTAAATCGGTGTCAATGTCTGTTTCCAGATAGGCATGACGGCTGAAATAAGCCTTCTCGCTGCGTCCGTGATAGCTTGTCCTTCCATAAATAAAGGGATGGCAGTTTGTGTCTAAGGTGTAATGACCCAAAAAACCGATTAAATATGCTTCCGCGATGTGGCGGTCAACATGCTTGTGAAAAAGATTGCGGCTTTCCAAAAGATTCGCATAAAAAGTCTGGGTATCTGTGGTGTGCGCAAGTGAACCTAGTGCTTTACGATGTAAGACATAGGAGGGCAGATAGTAAAAAATAAAATCCGGTCCCTGTAAACCAAGTCCGAAAGCTGCGCGGTTATAGTACAAATTTTTTTTCAAAGGAGAAGCTTTCAATCTATGATAGGTTTCTCTTCCCCAAAGGTAGTGAGTGACAAATCCTGGCATTATTTTTCCTCGCGTATTTATATAATGTAATAATAGTATTTGTAAAAAAGAATACATTATGAATATTATATCTGTTTTTCCGAAAACTGTTAAGGAACATTGGTAAGAATTAAGAAAAATATAACACTTTTTTAAGAGGTAAAAATGATAAATATTGATTTTTTTTCAAGGCGGTGCTATACTCGTAAAAATGAAAACAAGAGAGAAGAGGCGGTTTCTATTAAGAAAAAAAAGTCGACGATATTAAAATGGGTGCTCGTGGTAGTGATTGTGGGCGCAATTATATACACATTTCGTGATTCGGCAGGACCGATTTTAGAGCAGTTGAAGGCAACAGCACCAACAGTAATTGTTGGTATATGTGTCATGTCAGTGATATATCATCTTTTAGAGGGAGCAATTACTGCGATTTTAGCAAAGCAGTATGAGCCGGAATTTAAGTATCACTGGGGCATTGGAAATGCATTTTACTGTTCTTTTTATCGTGTGGCAACACTTGGAAGTGGTGCCGGAATAGCAGCACTTGTCTATTTGAATGAACACGGCATAGACTATTCCAAAGGATTTGGTCTCTATATGCTTCAGTATGCATTTCATAAAATCAGTATCGCAATTTATTCGGCAATATTTTTTACATTAAGCTTTGGTTATATGATAAATCATTTTGGCGGATATACAGGGGTATTATTGACAGGTTATGTTGTAACCATGATTATTACTCTTGGTTTGATTTTATTCTGCTGTTCTGAAAAATTCCATCAGCTGATTTTTAAAATCCTGGCTTTTTTCAACAAAAAAGGAAAATGGGATGCGTTAGAGGCACAGCTTCGGCAGCAGTGTGGAGAATTGGAAGAGGCTTCACGCTATCTTTTAAAGAGAAAAAAGATGGTAGCAGTTGTGATTCTTTTAAATATGGTAAAATTCTGTTTCTGGTATGGAATTCCATATCTGCTTTTTATTGGAAATGGGAATATTAGCATTATTGAGACAATGGCAATTACGGCACTTGCGGTTATGATTGCAGCAGTGATACCGGCACCGGCAGGAATTGGATCAACGGAAATTATGATTACGACGTTATTCTCAGGAATTGTGGGAACAGGACTTGCAGGTTCTGCATGTCTGCTTTATCGTTTTGCAACTTTTGTATTTCCGTTTTTAGCAGGTGCAGTTTTAGTAGTAACAAAAAAGATTCAACAGCACAGGGCATCTCGGAACCTGTAGTTTGCAATGTCCGCTATGGACGGTGAAATGGGTTAATGATGAAGATTAGACTGAAATATGAAAAAGAAAACATGTACTGGATGATTGCAGTACTTGTGCTGGCAGCAGTGCTGTTTTGGCGGGTTCGGTTTTCAGCGTGGATGCTGGCCGGGTTTGCAATATTCTATGCATTATTAAAAAATCTTGAAATTGAATTAAACGAAAAATGGGCATGGCTATGGTCTGTCCTTTTGCTGACAGGCAGCAGTGTGTTTACAACGCATCATATACAGTATCTGTTATTAGACGCCGAATTGCGGGAAAAAACATCAGATAGCAAGATGCTGTTGAATATCATCTGCTGTCTTGTCGTTTTTGTATTTGTTCAGATTTTCACAAATAATACAGGCAGGACTTGTATTATTTCGCATGTTTCGTTGATGATTTTGGCGGGTATTAATTATTTTGTGTATCTGTTTCGTGGAAACGAATTCATTTTTAGCGATATCCGCTCTGTACAGACGGGATTAAGTGTTGCGGGAAATTATGAATTTGTTTTAGATGAGCGGGCGGCACATGTGATTTTAGTGTCAACACTATATGTGACACTGATGCGAAGACTGAAGATTACCTTTCAAAAAAGAGTGTGGATGATGTCTGTCTGTGCTTCTCTGGCAATTTTAGGAAGCGTGTATGTCGGTATGAAAACTGAAACAATTGTGACAGAGACATGGGAGCAGAAGGGAAGCTATCGTAACGGATACATTTTAAATTTTGCGTTAAGTGTCCGGGACTATTTTGTTAAAGAGCCGGAAGGATATTCTGCGGAAGCGGTGGAAGCGTTGGAGATGGAATATCGCACACCACGTAATGAAGACAATATTAGTGGAAGTGAGAGTGTTGAAAGTGATTTGAATGCGGAAGGAAGTACAACACAGAGCGGTGCAGTTTTAAAAGAAGGTAAGCAACCGACAATCATTGCAATAATGAGTGAATCTTATACCGACCTTTCTGTGGTAGGAGGATTTCTAACAAACAAAGATGTAACTCCGTTTTATGATTCGCTGGAAGAAAATATCACCAAAGGGTATGCACTTTCCTCAGTTTTTGGGGCAAAGACGCCGAATTCAGAATGGGAATTTATGACGGGAAATTCCATGGCATTTTTACCGAGCGGTTCGGTAGTTTATCAGCAGTATTTAAGTGCTGAGCCGACTTCCATTGTATCAAATCTGAAAAATGAGGGGTACACCTGTGTGTCGATGCACCCTTATTACAATACAGGATGGAGCAGAAACACCATATATCCACAGCTAGGCTTTGATAAAAGCTATTTTATTGAGCATTTTGACCAGTCAAAGTTACTGCGTGAATATGTAACTGACCGGGAATTTTACGAGAAAATCATCGAACGCTATGAGAGCAAGCCTGCAAATGAGGATTTATTTATTATGGGAATTTCCATGCAGAATCATGGCGGCTATACAGAGAAGTATGATAATTTTGAAGAAGAGATTCGTGTCTTAGGCGTAGATTACCCGGATGCGAACCAATATTTATCCCTTTTGTATGAGAGTGATAAGGCACTAGAATACTTGATTTCTTATTTTGAAACCGTAGATGAGCCGGTGGAGATTATCTTTTTTGGGGATCATCATCCAAGTCTTGATGCCGGATTTTATCGAAGTTTAAATGGAAAAGGTTTATCCGGGCTGACTGTTGATGAACTGGAAAAACTCTACACAGTACCTTTTTTCATATGGACGAATTATGAAAGTGAAGAAGAAAACGTTGAAATCAGCAGCTTGAATTATTTGTCTACGATGGTATTAGAAAAGGCCGGAATAGACCTTCCGGCATATAATCGTTTTCTTGCTGATATGATGAAGGTAATTCCGGCTGTAAATGCAAGAGGATATTACTCCATAGAAAACGGATGTTTTGTGCACATTGAGGATGCAGCAGGAGAAGAAGCGGAATGGCTGAAAAAATACGAAATATTACAGTATAACAGTATGTTTGATAAAAAGGAAAAAAGTGAGTTGTTTTTTCCGTATCTGACAGAGAATTGATTTGACGCTCCGGTGTGTTGAGTATAGAATAGAAGTAGTATAGTAGAGATAGAAAGGCAGGTTACAATTATGTGGCTGCCTTCTTTTGTTTCGAAAAATATTTGAATGAAAGACAGGAAGGAAAGCAGTAATGAGAAAATATGATACCGTTATTTTTGATATGGATGGGACAATTTTAGATACACTAGAGGATTTGCAGGATGCTGTAAATTACGCCTTAGAAAAGCTTGAAATGCCAAAACGGAGTTTAGAGGAAATCCGCCAGTTTGTGGGAAATGGTGTGCGCCGTCTGATGGAATTATCTGTGCCTGGCGGATTTGACAATGCAAGGTTTGAGGAAGCATTTGCTATATTTAAGGACTATTACGGGGAGCATTGTAACGATAAGACAAAAGTTTATGATGGTATTATGGAATTGATGCGCGACTTAACAAAAGATGGTTATGCACTTGCAATTGTTTCCAATAAACTTGATTCTGCAGTAAAAGATTTGAATGAAAAGTATTTTAAAGATTATGTAAAAGTAGCAATTGGTGACAGGGAGGGAATGAAAAGAAAGCCTGCCCCTGACACGGTTTTTGCGGCGCTTCGTGAATTAGGAAGGAAAGCAGAAACAGCGGTATATATTGGTGATTCCGAAGTGGATCTTGCAACAGCAAAAAATGCAGGTCTTCCATGTATTTCTGTATTGTGGGGATTTCGCGATAAGGCATTTTTAGAGGGACAGGGGGGAGTGATGTTTGCTCAAACGCCTGAGAAGATAAAACAGTTTTTAAAATAAAAGCATGGCAAGGATAGAACTTTTTAATGCAAAGGAAATATGGTATAATGTCGCTAGACATTATACCGGCCGAATGGCCATAGGTCGCCCACGCGACAGCATGTGCGAAGCACATGGTATAATGTATATATGCATTTCTTTTCTGAAAACAAATGATTAGAGCAAAAAGGGGCCGTGATACATGAGATATATCCTCATTGAAGATGCAAAACCGGGAATGGTTCTTGCGAAGAGTGTATATGATGTTTACAATGGAAAACTGATTTCAGAACAGCAGAACTTAACAGCAGAATATATTCGTAAGCTGAAGGAAAGAGGGTACTCAGGATTTTACATTGAGGATGAGTATTCTAAAGGAATTGAAATCGATGAAGCCATTAGCGTGGAACTTCGAAATAAAGGTGTAGAAGCATTAAGAAAGAATAATATTGATCTGACGTTAGATGTAGCAAAAGATATTGTTGAGCAGATTATGGGAAATGAAACAACTACACTTGACATGGTGGATTTGCGTACCTTTGATGACTATACCTATCGTCATTCTGTCAATGTGGCAGTGCTTTCAGTTATTATTGGGCTGGGAATGAAACTAAAAGAGGACTGCCTCGTAGAACTTTGCGTTGCAGCAATTTTCCATGATTTGGGGAAAATTATGATTGATTCAAAGATACTAAATAAACCGGGACGCTTAACAAAGGAAGAATTTAAAATCATAAAAGAACATCCGCAGCTGGCAGTAGAATTGTTAAAAGAAAGATGGCATGTTTCCTCTGCGTCAAGAGTTGGAATTCTTTTTCATCATGAAAATGAGGATGGAAGTGGTTATCCAAATGGTTTGCAGAGTGAAGAAATACATCTGTATGCAAAAATTATTCATGTGGCAGACGTGTATGACGCATTAACTTCGAAACGTCCCTATAAAGATCCATATACTCCGGCAGAGGCAATCGAGTATCTGATGGGTGGCTGCAATATTCTTTTTAACCAGGAAGTTGTACAGGCTTTTTTGAAATATGTTCCGTTATATCCAAAGGGTGCAACGGTTATTCTCTCTGATGGAAGAGAGGGAATTGTGTTTGGAAATACAGGAAACCAAATGCGCCCAAAAGTTCGTCTGCGTACCGGTGAAGAAATTGATTTGGCAGATATGACAAAGTATCGTCATATTACGATAAATCCAACAAGTTTTGTGGAGACAGATTACAGTAATGAGATGGCAGCACTTCCGGATGATGAAAACGATAAAAGACCCGTTATTCTTGCGGTGGATGATATGATTGTCAATTTGCAGCAGGTAAGAAGTGCTTTGGAAATTGAATTTAAGGTAATAATGGTAAAAAGTGGCCGGGAAGCGTTAGATTATATACAGAACAATCCGTATCCGGCTTTAATTCTGATGGATATTATACTTCCTGAAATGGATGGAATTGAAACAGTAAAGGAAATTCAGAAAATTACAGACGAGATACCGGTGATTTTCCTGACGGCATTATCCGATCGTGAAACAGTGCAAAAATGCAGAGAGGTGAATGCAAAAGATTACATTGTAAGACCATATCGGCCATTATATATGTTAGAGCGTGTAAGGGAAGCAATCGGAGGAAGTGATTTATGTACGATTTGATATTAGGAATACGTGTTGCATGTGCAGTGATTATGTTCATTATTGTAATGAACGGATTTACTGCCAAATTAAAAACAAAAGAATATTCTGTTTTGCAGATGATTGTAGCGTTTTTGTATATATATACGCTTGATATGGTATTTGAGGTAATGTGTCAATCCGCGGAAGCAGCATTACTGATAATACAGATAGGGGAAAGTATCAGTTTATGTATTATGTCTTTGATGTTTTATTTTGCAGTCTGCTATACAGGTATTCGACCACCTAAAATTATTACCGTAATACTAGGTGCATGGACGGTTGTTGCAAATTTGGGAATTCTGTTTTTTTTCAGAAAAGAAGGATGGTATATTAAGGATGCCGTATTTGTGGAAGAAGGAGTATATCCACATTTATCATATTCCCGCGGTATTTGGGGACACGTATATGAGTTATTAATCGTTGTATACGCTTTGTTAATTTTATGGGAAGCAATGGTATATTTAGGCAGGGAATCAAAAACTCAAAAAGAGGTCTTTCGAAAAAGAATATTTTTAGTTGCAATTCTGACGCCGGAGGTTATGTATACAACATATTATTTTAAAATCCATCAATGTTATGAATTAACGATTGTGGGAATGATTGTTACCGCAGCTACTTTATTATATGCATCACGTTACTGTAATCTTTTCGATATTGTAGAAAGTACAAAAGAAATGATGCTTGAAAACTTAGACGAAGGTATCGTGATTTATAGCGAGAACAGAAATCTTCTGTATGCAAATCAAATGGCAAGTCAGCTGTTAGATGAAATTGAAATGTTTGTGAAGCAGAATTCGAAAGATGATACTCCACCAAAAGGTGGTGGATTTTCGAAAGAGGGAAAAGAATATGAGATTCATGGAAATCCGATATATCATGGAAATGAGCTTCAGGGTTACAGTTATTATATTCTAGATATCACAGAAAAGCGTGCGCAGGTGCAGGAGTTATGGAACGCAAGGATTGAGGCAGAGAAAGCAAATGCCGCGAAGACGAATTTTCTTGCTAGTGTCAGCCATGAGCTTCGGACACCGTTAAATGGCATTATTGGAATGTCAGAAATTGTATTAAGGTCAGACATGAAGGCAGACAAACGGTATCAGATAAAGAGTATTTTAAATTCTGCGAAAAACCTTCTGGTATTTATCAATAATCTGCTTGATTTGTCTAAGATAGAAGCAAATATGCTAGAACTGTCGGAAGAGAGTTATTCTTTGGAGCAGAATATTTTTGAAGCTATGAATGTTGTAAATATGTCTCTTGGAGAAAAACCTGTTCGGTTAGAAGCTCATATTTCATCGGAAATGCCGGGAAGGCTGTTTGGTGATTCCCTGCGTATGCAGCATATTCTTTTAAATCTTTTATCCAATGCGGTTAAGTATACTAAAGAAGGTGAAGTTATATTAGAGGTTTATGGAGAAGAAAAGCCGGAGGGTTACGAGCTTCACATGGATGTAAAGGATACCGGAAGGGGCATTAAGCCTGAACGGTTAAAAGAGATATTTTGGAGCTATAATCAGGGCGACTGGAAAGAGCATCGAGAGGCGAACGGTACAGGACTTGGTTTGACCATTACTAAAAATCTTGTGGAGCGCATGGGCGGAAACATTCGCGTGGAAAGTGAACAGGATAAAGGAAGTGCCTTTTTTACAACGATTATCCAGCAGATTGATGTATGGGAGAAAATTGAAACCGCAGTACTTACTTCAGAGATGTTAAATGAAGGATATGGCGAGAAGTATATCGACAGGCAGTATCAGTATACTTTTGAAGGTGCGAAAGTATTGATTGTTGATGATAATTATACCAACCTGATTGTAGCGCAGGGGCTGCTTGAACCGTATCAGCTGCAGGTGAAATGTATGCTTTCAGCAGATGAAGCAATTGAAGAAGTCAGATTGCATGGAGATGAATATCAGCTTGTTTTCATGGACTACATGATGCCTGGTAAGGATGGCTTAGAAGCAGTCAAAGAAATTGTGGCGGAAAAGAAAAACCTCGCAATTGTAGCCATGACAGCAGATGTATCCGGAAATGCAAAACAATTTTTTACAAGCAATGGCTTTACCGATTACATATCAAAACCTGTAAATCGTCAGAAACTGGAAAATATTTTACTGCGTTATCTTGGAGATTATAAGAAAGGTACCAATTTTTACTCACAGGCGCAGTATAACGCGGAGCTTGAAGGATTAGAGGAATGCGGTATTGACGTAGCAACGGGACTTGAACAGAATGGACGAAATGTGAGAAATTACTGTCTGGTATTGTTCACGTATGAAAAGGAAATGAAGTCTATTCTACCTAATTTAGAGCCAATGTTAGAAGAAGATTTGCAGATGCTTTGTACAAAGGTACATGGAATCAGGGGCAGCAGCAGGGCAATTGGCGCGGAGCATGCCGGAATCTTAGCCGGAAAGCTTGAAGAAGAATTAAAACAGGAATTAGAAGTGCATACTTATTCAATCGAACATTTGAAGCAGGAGCTTTTCCGATTAAGGCGTGAAATGAAGAAGATTGTTGTAGGAATTGAAAAGTTTATGGAAACGGATCAGGCACTAATGTATTTATCAAATGGTACAGTAAAAAGCACTTCTGCGACAGAAGATGAGAACATTTCAGAATACTACATTGCACCAAAATCATTTTTAGAAGATGAGGCGTGGTGGGAAAAACTTAAAAAAGCGTTAAATGGTTATGACGCAATTCGTGTAGAACGTTTACTTCGAGATGCAAGACGATTTGCAAGTGGGGAGGAGTCACATTTCCTGGAAAATATGCAGGAGAAGATTTCTTTGTATGATTATTCTGCCTGCAAAGAGCTTGTAAAACAATATAAAAATAAATCATGCTAATATGTAAAAAAGGATGCTGGCAGTGAAATTCTGAAAGCGTCCTTTTTGAATATATTGTTAAATTTTAATTTGCATCGGTATTCTATTACAGGAAAGACGGGAAATGGGGTTGAAACTTTATGGTAAAGCAGATAAAATAGAGAAACATGTATGAAAAAAGAGATATTGAGAGGAAAACGAATGAATACAAACAAAGAACTTTTTGAAGATGCACCGGTACCCAAAGCCGTTGCAGTTATGGCAATTCCAACCATTATTACAATGCTGGTAGTTGTTATTTATAATATGGCAGATACCTTTTTTATTGGTCAGACAAATGATGCAATGCAGGTGGCAGCAGTATCGTTAGCAACACCTGTATTTATGGTATTTATGGCACTTGGAAATCTCTTTGGCATTGGTGGTACATCAGCAATATCAAGAGCGTTGGGTGAGAAAAAGCTTGAGAGAGCAAAACAGATTTCTGCATTCTGTGCCTATGCCTCATTGGGTCTTGGGGTAATTATGATGCTTCTGTTTTTAATTGGTATGGATGGCATTCTTAATATGATAGGTGCAAGCGAAAACACGATAGATTATGCCAGAACCTATCTGACATATGTGGCTTTTGGCGGGCCTTTTATTATGTTTAGTACCGCGTTTGCAAATATTTTACGTGGAGAAGGTGCGGCAAAGGAATCAATGATTGGAAATATGATTGGAACTGTGACAAACATTGTGTTAGATCCGATTATGATTCTCGGATTGAACTGGGGCGTAGCGGGTGCTGCAATTGCAACTGTTATCGGAAATATGGCAGCCTGCTTATTTTATCTTGTATATTTCCTTAGAGGAAAATCAATCTTAACAATTCACCCGAAGTATTTTAAGGCGGGAGAACGTATTGCAACAGGTGTTATGGCAATCGGAATTCCGGCATCGTTAAATAATATTTTGATGAGTGTTTCCAACATTGTTTTAAACAATGTATTAGGTTCTTATGGAGATACGCCGGTTGCGGCAATGGGAGTTGCAGCAAAGACAAACATGTTGGTTGTACTTTTGCAGATTGGACTTTGTACAGGAATTCAGCCGTTGATAGGTTATAATTATGGTGCAAAAAATATAAAACGCTTAAAGAAGGTATTTTTCTTTACCGGAGCCTGCGCAGTGATTATGGGAACACTTTTAACCATTTTAATGGTAGTTGCCCGTGAGCCAATTATTCATGCATTTATTAATGATGCGTCAGTCATTGAAACAGGAATAGAAATGATGATTGCGCTACAGTTATCAGGTCCTGTAATAGGAATACTGTTCTTGTGTATCAATACATTGCAGGGTATGGGAAAAGCAATGCCATCGCTGATTCTTACAGTGTGCAGACAGGGACTTGCATTTGTTCCAATGATTCTTATTTTAAATGTTGTTTTTGGATTAAAAGGTGTTATTTATGCTCAGGCGGTTTCAGACTTTGCATCTATTATTCTTGCATCAACGCTATGTTTTATTATATTGAGAAAATTAGAACGCTCACAGAAAGTAAGCATCTAATCAGAATAAGATGTATTTTCAGAAAGTTTTATTGAGCCGCATGGGAAAATGTGGTATCCTTTATTTACTAAGAAGTTAGAGAAGACTAATGTATACAGGAGGAAATGACATGGAATTCACACAGATAGTGGAAACACGAAGAAGTATTCGTGCTTATAAGGAAGGCACACAGATTGATAAGGAGACAGTATTGGATCTGCTTAAAATCGCACAGCAGGCGCCATCCTGGAAAAATTCCCAGACAGCACGTTATTATGCAGTATTAACACCGGAAAAAGTGGAAGAGATTAAAGCAGAATGTCTGCCGGAATTTAACCGCAACAGCTGTAAAGATGCACCGGCATTGATTGTTACAACCTTTGAGAAAAAACGTGCAGGTTTTGATCGTGAAGGTAATCCGGACAATGAGCTTGGTGATGAGTGGGGAGCATATGACTTGGGCTTACAGAATGAAAATCTGATTCTTAGAGCGAAAGAACTCGGGTTAGATACACTTATCATGGGAATTCGTGACGGCGAAAAATTAAGAGTGAAACTTGAAATTCCAGATAGTCAGGAAGTAGTTGCTGTTATTGCACTTGGATATGCAGCAGCGGAGGTGGATATGCCAAAACGTAAACCGGTGGAAGATATTGTGAAGTTCTTTTAGAACTTGTGAAAAGATGCGCCTTTTGGCACATCTTTTTTGAGGAATAAGAATATTCTAAAACGTAAATTAGTTGAGTGAAGATACATTGAATGGAACAGTGTAGCAGTAAAACTATATTTCCAAAAATCAGACGATAATTGGGCGTAACAGAAAACATTTTTGATATACGCCCAAACTATCTTTATCTATGCCTGGTTCGGCTATATTTACCAACAAATTACAATCTATCCATACAGAAACGCTACCTATTTTATACAACCAGACGGAGCTTTGTTATGACAGCAACTACTTATTTACAAGGAGTGTCTTACACTGTTCAATATTCTTTCGATAGCCGTCAATCGTTTCCCCTTCTGTGATATGCCAGTCATTTTCCAGAATAGAGATAACCATAGAAATAGTCAGGATTTTTTGCTACAAACGTTTTGTAATACTCAATGAGCTGCGTGTGATTGGTTACACACCAGTCCTGTAATACACCATGTCCTGCTTTGTTTAAAATACAGTGATTATCTTTTTTGGAAGGCTCGGTTTCTAAAGCCTGTTTTGCGTATTCGGTGGCTAAATCAGCATAACCGGATGCTCGGTGCAGATGTAAATCGGCAAGCAAAGTAAGGCATCTGCTCTTAATGCTGGGATTGTGTATCCCCTCTTTTAGCTGGGTAACGGCATAATCAAAGTCACTGCGGGAGAGCATGGTTTCCCGTTCTAACATATTTTCGATGCGGCGAAGATGTGTTTCCTCAGAGGCATCAAATAAATCATCGATGGTAATTCCGAAAATACTGGAAAGCTCCGGTAACAGTGTAATATCAGGCATGCTTGCATTGCTTTCCCATTTAGATACTGCCTGAGCAGTAACATTTAACTGTTCTGCAAGATGTTCCTGTGTAAGATTACAGCGCAGACGGTTTTCTTTTATCTTTTTTCCTAAATCCATTGTTTTGACCTCATTTCATTTCGTATATAAGTCAAGTACTTGATACGTCTATCTTACTTTATCATTTTTTTTATGACAAGCAACGGATATTTTAATGGGATTCAACCAGCAGTTGATATGTAGTCTGCAGTTAAAAAATAGAAGAAAATGTTACAGAGAATGGATGAACGGTGATGAGAAAACAGCTATGTATCGAAAAAAAAACATCAGTGCATTGCAATTTCCATATTAGAGTGTTATTATTTTAACAAAGTGCAAAAATATTTACAGGCGGGAAAGAATCCGCAGCAGGAATGCGTTTCCACTCCTGAAAACAATGGAATTGAAAGAGGAAAAATCAATGAGCAAGAGTTTTGATGAAATTATTTCAAAAGTAAAAGAATGTGAAATGAAAACAGTTGCAGTTTCTGTAGCACAGGATGATGCAGTATTAGAAGCTGTAAGAGAAGCAAAAAAGAGAGGAATCGCAAACGCAATTTTAGTTGGTGATGAAGCAAAAATCAGAGAAATTGCTGCCGGATTAGATATGGATTTAAGCGATTATGAAATTATCAACGAGCCGGATATGATTCAGGCATCTTTAACAGCAGTTAAGCTTGCACATGATGGTAAAGCTGATATGTACATGAAGGGATTAATCGACTCTAAGAACTTCTTAAAGAGCGTATTAGATAAAGAGGTTGGACTTAGAACAGGCGGACCACTTTCCCATGTATGTGTATTTGATGTTCCGGGTGTAGACCAGTTATTATTCTTTACAGACGTTGCATTTATGACATATCCAACATTAGAAGACAAGGTCAGCATTATTAACAATACAATTCCGGTATGTAATGCATGTGGAATTGATATGCCAAAGGTTGCACCGGTTGCGGCGGTTGAAGTTGTAAATCCTAAAATGCCTGTTACTGTAGAAGCTGCAGAACTTACAAAGATGAATGAAGAAGGCAAGATTACAGGATGTATTATCGACGGACCACTTTCTTTAGATCTTGCAATTGATGCAGAAGCAGCAAAACATAAAGGTGCTACAGACCGTAAGATTCAGGGTGATGCTGATGTTATCCTTTTCCCGGACATCCACGCAGGAAACCTTGTATACAAAGCTATGGTTCGAGTTGACGGTGTGAAAAATGGTTGTATCCTTACAGGTACAAAAGTTCCATGTATCTTAACAAGCCGTTCTGATACATTCGAAACAAAGGTAAACTCAATCGCTCTTGCAGCAGTAGTTGCTGAAGAGATGAAGAAAAATAACTAAGAGGAAGCAAAAGGAGGAGACATTATGTCCATTAAAAGCTTAATCATTAACCCTGGTTCCACTTCTACCAAAATTGGTGTTTTTGAGGATGAAACCCTTTTATTTGAAGAAACATTAAGACACTCTACAGCGGAAATCAGCAAGTATGCATCCATCGTAGATCAGAAAGACTTCCGTAAGGAAATTATCACAAATCTTTTAAAAGAAAAAAATTTTGACATCAATTCCTTAAACATGGTAGTTGGCCGTGGTGGTATGTTAAAACCAATTCCAGGTGGTACATATGCAGTAACAGATGATCTTCTTCATGATTTAAAGATTGGAAAACAGGGACAGCATGCCTCTAATTTAGGCGGTATTCTTGCCCGTGAAATTGCTGATGCTATCGGTGTTCCATCGTACATTGTTGACCCGGTCGTTGTAGATGAGTTAATTCCAATCGCAAGATATTCCGGAGTTCCGGAACTTCCACGTACAAGCGTATTCCATGCATTAAATCAGAAAGCAGTTGCAAAAAGATACGCAAAAGAAACAGGAAAACCATACGAATCATTAAATCTTATTGTGGTACATATGGGCGGTGGAGTATCTGTTGGTGCACATCAGAACGGAAGAATTATCGACGTATTTAACGCTTTAGATGGAGACGGTGCATTCTCACCGGAGAGAGCCGGAGCAGTTCCAACAGGTGCTTTAATTAAAATGTGCTTCTCAGGTGAATACACAGAGAAAGAAGTATACAGCAAAATCGTAGGAAAAGGCGGTTTCAATGCTTACCTTGGAACAAACGATATGCGTGACATTGTAAAAGCTGCTTCTGAAGGTGATGAGAAAGCAAAAGAATTAATCGATGCATTTGTATTCCAGGTTTGTAAAGATATGGGATCTATGGCATGCGTATTAAATGGAAAAGTAGATCGGATTATCGTTACCGGTGGTATTGCATACAATGAGTTAGTAATCAATAAAATAAAAGAAAGAACAGAGTGGATTGCTCCATTTACTGTTTATCCGGGCGAGGATGAGCTTCTTGCTTTAGTACAGGGTGGTTTACGTGTATTAAATGGCGAAGAAAAAGCAATGGAATATTAAAATAAAGTTCTTATGAAAAGGAGTGGGATTCTATGAATCCTGCTCCTTTTTGGGATAATACGATTAGGGTGTCAAAAGGGCGAGTGAAAAGGCAGACCTTTTGACACCCTAATTTTTATAGGAAAGACCTTGTCACGCTAATGCGTGAAAGCTCTTTCCATAAAGCAAA
>X314_Red_Deer__coassemble_73_pt1 | contig 19972 bp, 19 predicted proteins | sample X314_Red_Deer__metabat2_high_PE_002 | metagenome-assembled genome bin X314_Red_Deer
AAGAAGAAGTAAAACCGGAAGAAACTGCAGTGAAGTTCGATCCAATGACAGGAGAACCAATCAAAGAAGAAACAAAACCGGAAGAAACTGCAGTGAAGTTCGATCCAATGACAGGAGAACCAATCAAAGAAGAAACAAAACCGGAAGAAACTGCAGTGAAGTTCGATCCAATGACAGGAGAACCAATCAAAGAAGAAGTAAAACCGGAAGAAAACGCAGTGAAGTTTGATCCAATGACAGGAAAACCGGTAACAGAAGTAGCAAAATCGGAAGAAAATGCAGTACAGTATGACCCAATGACAGGAAAACCGGTAGCAGAAAAGAAGAAAATGACGAAGAAAATTTTTGCCGTTGGCGCGGCAGTATTAGTAGTTGTGATTTGTATTATTGCAGGAGTATTAAGCGGAGCATTCTTAAGCAAACAGAATAAAGTTTTACTTGCAATTTCGAATACATTTCAGGATTCAAGCAATCTGACAGATGCACTTGCAGCAGTTGAATTGCTTAATACAGATTCTTATACATTATCTGTAAATGGTGAAGTGGAAAATAATGCAATCGAAGCAGTCTTTGCGTCTAAAAAGTCTGAAAAACAGTTATCAGGAAAGATTGACATTAGTGGTGTGCCGGAAATCGAAGGCATCATTGGAATTAACTCCAAAGAACTTCGTGCACAAACTGATTATACTGGTGATACTGTATTTGTTTATTCTTATACAGAAGAAAACGAAGGTTATTTTGTAGATAGCTTGGGCGAAGATGATGTAGAGATGTTAAATCAGGTACTTGAAAGTCTCTCATCTACCAAAAAACAGGACGATATGGAGAAAGACTTGTCAGATGCCATGGCAAAGGAATATAAAAAATGGAAATTTGAAAAAGTTGCGAAAGAGGAATTCGAGATAGATGGCAAGGATAGAAAATGTAAAGGCTATCAGACAACAATCACAGAAGATGCGATGTTGGATTTAATTGACGCTGCTTATGATGTTTTAGGTGAATCATATGAAGCAGATTACTTAGAAGAAATGTATGATGAACTTACAGATGAATTTGAAAACATGCCGGATGTGGATGTAACATTTTATATTTACAAAAATATGCTGGCAGCAGTTGTTTTAGATGATGGAGACCATGAACTTGAAATTGAGTTTTGTGGCGGTGCAGCGAGATGGCATAATATAATAGTGAAAGAAGATCATGAGACAGTTCTTAAATTAAATGGTGAGGTTGATGGTTCTACAGAGGAGTACGAATTACAGGTAGAGGGCGTTGAAGTTGGAACTCTTGAGTATAACAAGAAAACCGGAGAATTACAGGTAGAAGTTGGAAGTAGCTTTGCAGGACAGGTATTTTCAATGGATGCTAATTTAAAGGGCAACAAGAATAAATTAACATTTGTGTTAGACAGTATAGAGGTGTCCGGATATAGCATTGATTGTTCAGGAGAAATTGTTCTTAAAAAGGGTGCAAAAATTCAGAAAATTTCAGGTGAAGAATTTGATTTAGGAAATGCAGATGAGGACGAGTTTAAAGATTTGATGCAGGATTTAAACGATATTAGTTTGTAAAAATTTTATCTTAAGATAAATATGGAAAAAAGGATTAAGTAATAATTTACAGAATTGAGATAGGCAGGCAAAATGAAAATAATAAGTCGATATTTCATATTGGAATATAAAAATTGCTTGAAAGCCATTGCAAAATCGGTAGCAGGAATGTTTTTTGTGTTCTTCTTACTAAGTATAGGAATTGTAGCTTGTAGTATGGGAATACAGAAAGAACAAATATTGCCGAAACTAAAAGTTGCTATGGTGGTTTCTGAAGATGAAAGAATCCTTAATATGGCAGTACAGTTTGCAGCATCCCTGGATAGTGTGGAAAGCATATGCGAGTTTTGTTATATGGAAGAAGCCGATGCCCGAAAAGGATTGGAAACTGGTGATTTACAGGCAGTAATTATACTGCCTGTAAATTTTTATGAAGATATAGATAATGGGATTAATACACCGGCGGAAATTATACTTTCAAATAAGGAGGAAGTAAATAGTGAAGTATTTGGAGAATTGCTCAGATCGGGTGTCTCCTATTTGCAGACAGCAGAAGCCGGGGTTTATGCCGCGCTGGATGAGACAAAAGGTGAAACAATTCAGATGGAGAGATCAAAAATTGGAAACTTTCTTGCAGAGTGCTATGCGAGAACATTATTTGACCGTATGAATGTTTTCGAAGAAAAAGTAGTGTCACCATTGGGAACAATCGATTACTCTCAGTATATCGTGATAACGATTCTGTTGGTAATATTATTAGCAGCAGGCTCTAATTTTTCTGTTTTATATCGGGAAAAAGAGAAGGCAGTTGAGCAAAAACTAAAAGGGTATGGAATGAATTGCATAATTTTTTCTATGGTAAAAGTTCTTATTATGGCGACGTGCCTGTGGATTCTTTGGATATTCGTCTATCTAGGAATATGTATCCTTTCGGCAGTATTTGAAATGGAGCTTTTGTGGTGGGATGCGTCAGTAATCATATTTGCTTATCTTGGATGTGTATCTATTGCAGCTTTTTTTCATTTGGTATATGAGTTATCAGGAAATGCTGCGCAGGGTGCAATTCTGTTACTCTTCATAAATATAGGAATGGTGCTTTGTTCAGGGATAATTGTGCCGACAGCCTATCTGAGTGAGGGAGCAGCGGCACTGGGGAAATTTATGCCTGTGTCATTTTGGAGCAATTATATGCAAAAACTTTTATTTGATGTAGTACAAACAGAAGAGATAGGGATATTAATTTTGATTACCGGTATAGAAATGTCAGCAGGAGCATTTGCAGTATGGAAAAATGTATAATTTGGTTTTTTCTTTCTTTAAAAGAAAATATAAAAAAAAGAGACTCATGGTTAGCTGTACTTGGGATGCTATTTCTGGTCTGGATTGTATCAGGAATTTCCATTCCAAGTTATAAAAATATGCAGGTTGGCATCTGGTGTGGCAGCAGTCAGACGGCAAATCAGATAAAAGAAGAACTTGTTGCAGAAAAAAATGCTTTTGAATTTGTAGAATACCGGAATAAAGATGAGTTGTATGGTGATGTGACAAGCGGAAAAATTGATTGTGGGTTTATTTTTGAGGAAGATTTTGATGAAAAAATAAATGAGAGAAATAGTAAAAATTTGATATTATATTTGTCGACACCGTATACAAGCAAAGGTGAGGTCTTAAAAGAGACGGTATATTCCGTTTTATTTAAATTGTATAGTGAGAATATTTTAAGTAGTGCGGAAATCGAAATATATGGAGAACATGATGAAAACCGCATGGAGCAGTTATTAGAAAGAAATCAGAAATATCAGGAAGGAAATGAAGTTTTTCAGATACAGATAAAAGAAGTGCAGCATGAAGTCCGGGAAGTTTCGCAACAGAAGACGGCAGATATGATTTCAGGACTGATAGGATTATTTGTATTTTTAACTATGTTCCTGGCTTATGGGAAAACACAGTTAGGAGAAAATGATAATGTTGAATTGGCACTTGGTAAGATGGAACGATGGTGTTATCGTTATATAAAAATGCTTGCGGCAGCGTTTATTCCGGCAGCGGCAGGAATAATATTACTTGTAAATAGGTCACAGAGTCAGGGATTTTGTATGGAATCTGCGGGGTTAGCATTGTTTATTTTGCTAAGCGCAGTGTGGATTAATATTTTTGGAAGAACATTAGGAAGGGCAGAACATCTGCCAACGTGGATATTGTCATTAACACTGATACACCTGATAATTTGTCCGGGATTTTTTGATTGTTCACAATATGTGCCGGCAATAACAGGGATAAGATATTTACTGCCGTTAAGCTGGTATCAGATGTGGTAAAATAATAAAAAACTGTAGTATGTACGATGGATTCGTGATAGCAGGTATAGGATGAAAATGCATAAGAGAAGAAAGCAACAAAAAAGAAAAATGATACGAAAAGTTATTATATTGGTATGTTCATTTATATTTTTTTTAGCAGTATTAGTGTGTGTAAAAAATATAGATAAAAAAGAGCAAACATCAGTAGAAGATGCAATAGAAACCGAGATTAGAGAGGAAGCAGAAACATCGATTGATGAAGATTCTGTGAGTTTATCCGATGAAAAAGAGGATAACCGGGAAAATGAGCCGGCATCGACAGAACTGTCTGACACAACGGAACCTTTTAATGCTGAAGGGGAAGAGAGTGCAAAATTAGAACGTGAGGTTATGGAAAGGTTGTCAGAAATGACATTAGAAGAAAAAGTTGCCCAGATGTTTATGATTACACCTGAGGCTCTGACCGGATACTCACAAGTGACGGCGGCCGGAGATGTTACATATCAGGCATTGAAAGAATATCCGGTAGGAGGAATTATTTATTTTGCTTCCAATATCATAGAACCAAAACAGCTAAAAGAGATGACGCAGAATATGCAGGAGTATGCAGTAGAAATATCAGGTATACCAATGTTTCTGGGAATTGATGAAGAAGGCGGGATGGTTACCCGTATTGCAAGAAATAATGCGTTTGAAGTTGAAAGATTTCCCAATATGTGGGAAATAGGAAAAAGCGGAGATTTGGAATATGCGTATTATGTTGGAGAAACTATCGGAGCATATCTTAAGGATAGTGGATTGAATGTAGATTTTGCACCGGATGCAGATGTTTTAACCAATTCAGGGAACAAAGTCATTGGAGAGAGAGCTTTTAGCGATGATGCAGTACTTACAGCAGAAATGTCAGTTAAAGTCATGCAGGGGTTAGAAGCGCAGAGTGTGTATGCGTGCATGAAACATTTTCCGGGGCATGGTGGAACTGTAGGAGATACCCATCAGGGGTATGCATATACAGAACGAACCATTGAGGAATTAAGGCAGGAAGAATTAGTTCCCTTTCAGTATGGGATAGAGAATGGGATTTCATTTATTATGGTATCGCATATTGCTCTTCCAAACGTAATAGGAGATGAAACACCGGCATCAACATCAAAGCACATAGTTACCGACATATTGCGAGATGAGATGGGATATGAAGGCATTGTAATTACTGATGCAATGAATATGGGAGCAGTTACCACATGTTATAATAGTGCAGATGGAGCAGTGGCAGCGGTTTTAGCAGGCGTAGATATTGTATTGATGCCAAGTAATTTTAAGGCAGCATATCAGGGAGTAATAGATGCAGTTGCTAATGGAGAAATCCAAGAAGAACGGATTGATGAATCTGTAAAGCGTATTTTAAGAGTAAAAATAGAAATGATGAAAAATGCTGAAGAAACAATGGAACAGCCATAAATGGAAAATAATAGTACGAATTTTGTATGAATTTATAAAAAAGCCTTGATTTAGACTATCCGCTATGTTATACTAAGTAAGCTGTTTATCGGGATAAAAATCTGCGTGCAGGTTTTGGACAGTGGGAGCAGTTCTTAACAGAGCTGACAACGTGTATATTCTTTGCAAGAAGTGCCATATGCGGATCGGGTATACGGGTACAGCTGATACGCATGAAGTATCTGAAGTCAGATATGCTGTATCACCAAAGAATATGAGACATGCGTAACTTTAAAACGATAAGAATAAAAGAGGTGAAAATCATGAGAGAAGGAATCCATCCAGATTATACTGAGTCAACAGTTACATGTAACTGTGGTAATTCATTTGTTACAAGATCTACAAAGGGAGATATCCACGTAGAAATCTGTTCTAAATGCCATCCATTCTATACAGGACAGCAGAAATCTGCTAGAACTGATGGACGTATTGATAAGTTCAATAAGAAATATGGTATGAATCAGTAAATAGAATGTAGCTACAGATAAGGTTGAGGTTTTAGAATCTCAACCTTTTTTTGGAGTAGAAGGTTAGTCAAAACTTGTCAGAAGTTCAGACAGTTTTGCAGTTGTAAAATAAGCTTCGGAGTGTGACAGATATGAGGTATTCCGGCATTGGCGGACAGGCAGTGATGGAAGGCGTTATGATGAAGAATCAGGAAAAATATGCCGTAGCAGTCAGAAAGCCAGACCATGAGATAATTGTTGAGGTTTCAGAATATACTGGAATCATTAAGAATAAGAAAATAAGAAATATGCCGCTTTTGCGTGGTGTATTTAGTTTTATAGAGTCGTTGGCATTGGGAATGAAAACCTTGTCCTTTTCTGCATCTTTCTTTGAGGAAGAGGAAGACGACAAAAAGAAAAAGGAAAGCTTGACGAAAGAGGAACAGGAAAAGCTTTTGGAAAAGGAGAAGAAACAGGAAGATGCCGCAATGGGCGGAACAATGATTTTATCAGTATTGCTTGCTGTAGGTATTTTTATGATTCTGCCTTATTACATATCCATGTTTTTCCAACGATTTATTACATCGCCATGGGTAATTGCGCTGTTAGAAGGAGCAATCCGCCTTACAATTTTTATCAGCTATGTGGCTTTAATTTCTTTAATGAAGGATATCCGCAGAGTATATATGTATCATGGCGCAGAGCATAAATGCATTAATTGTATTGAACATGGATTAGACCTTACGGTGGAAAACGTAAGAAAAAGTTCAAAGCAGCATAAACGTTGTGGAACAAGCTTTTTATTGATTGTCATGTTAATCAGTATTTTATTTTTCATGTTTATCCGTGTGGATTCAGCAGTGTTAAAGGTAGTTCTTCGTTTATTACTGATTCCGGTAATTTCCGGTGTTTCCTATGAATTTATCCGGCTTGCCGGAAGAAGTGATAATCCGGTTGTGAACTTGTTAAGCAAGCCGGGGTTGTGGCTGCAGAACATCACTACAAAAGAGCCGGATGACGAAATGATTGAGGTTGCAATTGCTTCTGTGGAAGCAGTTTTTGACTGGAAATCCTATGTAGAAGAAATTCGTCAGACAGGGTTAAATCAAAAATAGGTTTTGCCAGTATGTAAAAGTGAGAATGTCTTGACAGGCAAATGTGAAAAATTGATGGATGTCAGGTAAAGCGAAGCAGCTTTCAAAACCTATGTTAGAAATGAGGAAGTAGTATGACTTATCGCGAGTTAATAAGTCTGGGTGAAAAAGTATTAGAAATGGCAGACATTGTGGATGTGAAAACAGATGCATGGCTGTTAATGGAAATGGTTTGTAAGATAGACCGAAATTTTTATTATATGCACATGGACGAGGAGATTTCCGAAGAAGAACTGCGGGAATATGAGATTGCTATAAAAAAGAGGGCAGAGCATATCCCGTTGCAATATATTATCGGAGAAACCGAGTTTATGGGTTTGAAATTTAAAGTCAATTCCAGCGTTCTTGTTCCAAGACAGGATACAGAAACACTTGTTGAGGAAGCTTTAAAGATAGTAAGTCCGGGCATGAAAGTACTTGACATGTGTACAGGTTCCGGTTGTATTATTGTAAGTATTCTGCACAATGTTCCTAAGGTAGAAGGCTTTGCCGTTGATATTTCCAAGCAGGCATTAAATGTAGCAAAGGAAAATGCAAAGCTGAATGAGGTTTCTGTATTATTTGAGCGCAGCGACTTATTTGATAATGTAAGCGGAACATTTGATGTGATTGTATCGAATCCGCCTTATATTCCGACAGCAGAAATTGAAAAGCTGATGCCGGAGGTAAAAGCTTTCGAGCCAATGGAGGCATTAGACGGAAAAGAGGATGGTTTATATTTTTACCGCAAAATTGTGGAAAAGTGTGGCGATTACTTAAATCCGGGTGGACACATTCTTTTCGAAATCGGTTATGACCAGGGCGAAGCGGTTTCTGCATTATTAAAGGATGCCGGCTTTGCGATGGTAAGGGTAATTAAGGATTTAGCAGGTAATGACCGCGTTGTTACAGGCGTGTTATAGGAGGTAAAAAAATGTTTGATAGATTAGAGGATTTATTAATCCGTTATGAAGAGTTAATGAGTGAGTTAAGTGAGCCGGATGTTGCAAACAACCCGGAGCGTTTCCGTAAGCTTATGAAGGAGCAGAGCGACCTGCTTCCAATCGTAGAAGCTTACAAAGAGTATAAACAGTGCAAGCAGAACATTGAAGATTCCCTTGCTATGTTAGAGGAAGAATCTGACGAAGAAATGCGTGAGCTTGCAAAAGAAGAACTTAACGATGCAAAAGACCGCGTTGCAGAGCTTGAAAACGAATTAAAAATTTTACTTCTTCCAAAAGACCCTAACGATGACAAAAATGTTATGGTGGAAATCCGTGCCGGCGCAGGTGGAGACGAAGCAGCACTTTTTGCGGCAGAAATTTACCGCATGTACCAGCATTATGCAGAAAGCAAAAACTGGAAAACAGAGCTTATGGAAGTGGATGATACAGGAATCGGCGGTATGAAGAGTGTAACTTTTATGGTTACCGGACAGGGAGCTTATTCCGTTATGAAATACGAATCCGGTGTACATCGTGTACAGCGTGTACCGGAAACAGAATCCGGCGGACGTATTCATACATCTACCATCAGTGTTGCTGTGATGCCGGAGGCAGAAGATGTAGAAGTAGAAATTGATGAAAAAGATATCCGTATTGACGTTATGCGTGCTTCAGGAAACGGTGGACAGTGTGTCAATACAACAGACTCTGCAGTACGTTTAACACACTACCCAACAGGTATCGTTGTATACAGCCAGACCGAAAAATCCCAGTTACAGAATAAAGCGAAAGCTTTCGCTTTATTACGTGCAAAACTCTACGACATCGAATGCCAGAAAGCTCATGATGCCGAAGCAGAAATGCGTAAGAGCCAGATTGGTACCGGTGACCGTTCTGAAAAAATCAGAACCTACAACTTCCCGCAGGGGCGTGTAACAGACCATCGCATCAACCTGACACTGTATAAGCTTGATAAGATTATGAATGGAGATATTCAGGAGATTATTGATGCTTGTATTGCAGCCGACCAGGCAGCGAAGTTACTTAAGATGAATGAGAACTAGTATAGAAGCTTCTTAATAACCGGACTTTTTGTGTGGAGAATTTTGTGAGTTGGAAGGTGTGGAGGGTGCGAAAACGGTTTGGAAATAAGCTGATAAAGCAATTGTAACACGTATATAATTATGTTAGAATAATGTACAAAGAAAGAGATGTGTATTTTATGCCACAGATAGTTGAAACACAGGCTATTGATAATGCAATTTCAGAAGACGAAGAGGGGTATGAAGCTACAGGCATTCTACTTGATTTTAAGGAAATAGGCAGTGTTGAGAAAGTGGCATATGCTTCGAGCCAACGGACGTTGATTTGAGTGAAAAAGGAGTTGGAGTGTTATGAATCCGATTTATGGTGTTATGATATTGATATGCGTATTAAGTATGATTACGACATCAATGCTAGTTAAATCCAATGTAACATTATCAGCGAAAACAAAGATGTGGTTCATCATTACGTTTGCAGAGATTTCTTTGGGGATGGCTACGGAATTTTTGAGAGCGATGATGGAAAGTTATCCGGTGTCGAATGATTTATACAGAATTGTTACGCTGGTGGAATTCTGTGTTACTCCGATGATCCCAATATCCCTTTCGCTTGCCTGCGGGATAAGAAGACCTGCATTTTTTTTCAGTGCATTAATGATATTTCATATAGTGGTTGAGATTGCGCTGATGAAAAGTGGTTTGGTGTTTGCGATAAATGAAAATGGTGTGTACAGCCGAGGGGAATATTACATGATATATATATTGTCGTATGTAGTTTCCCTGTTGTACCTGGTGTTTGTGTTCTGTTACATATCCCGGAGATTTCGTAATCGAAATTTATTTATATTGATTGCATCTGTTGTGGTGATTTTTGCGGGAATCATCCCGTCCTTGGTGGAGCGGGAAATTAAAACCGCCTATCTAGGAATGACCTTTATGGCAATCATTTTGTACAGTTACTATGATGATTTGACGGAACAGGAAATCGCGGACCATCTTGCCACGCAGAATGAGCGGATTAAGATGATGCAGTCAAGTGTGATTATGGGAGTTGCCAATCTAATTGAAAGTCGAGACAGTAGTACGGGTACCCATGTAAGAAACACCTCAAATTATGTAAAAATGATTGCACATGCGGCGAAGAATGCGGGGCTGTATCCGGAAATAATTACGGATAGCTTTGTTGAGATGGTAATTAGTGCCGCACCACTTCATGACATAGGAAAAATATCAGTTCCGGATTATATTTTAAGAAAACCGGGAAAATTGACAGCGGAAGAGTTTGAAATTATGAAAATTCACGCGGTAGAAGGTGGAAAATTGATTCATCAGGTAATCCAAGATATAAATGATGAAGAATACATAAAGATAGCCTATGAGATGGCGACATATCACCATGAAAAGTGGAATGGAAAAGGATATCCGGAGGGGCTTTCAGGAGAAGAAATACCGGTAAGCGCAAGGATTATGGCAATTGCTGATGTGTATGATGCGTTGACGATGAAAAGGGTTTATAAAGAAGCATTTTCGACAGAAAAGGCACTGGCAATCATTGAAGAAGATACTGGATTGCATTTTGATCCGCTACTGGCACCGTTATTTGTGGACATGATAAAAAAGGCGAAGAATTTGGACAGATAGGTAAGGCTTTTGAATGAGCAAATAGGAAAGATTGGGGAAAGATGAAGACGGATAATTATGTCCGTCTTCTTTTCTATACCCACGCGACAGCATGTGCAGGCTTCTGGTGAGTTTGAAAGCATGCGAAGCCTTGAAGTTTGATAATTGCCACTGCAGTAAAAATAAGCTTTGGGCATATACAAATTTTTTCTTATAGAAATGCCCAAAACCATGCCGGCTTTCATGGAAACAATAGATGCTTGGGCATATTATAAAAAAGGATGTCACCTATGCCCAAAACAACAAGAAGAATTGGGTATAGGAGGGTATTTCTATTAATATATGCCCAAAGGGATGTTTTTCTAACAGTACTTCTTTACAAATAAGAAATTCGGTTGTACAATTGCAGTTAGTCTCTACTGACTCGATGATATAACACGGACTAATTGTAAATGGAAAAGGCAATGAAATGAAATGATAGTAGTGCAACTTATCTTGTTTTAATATTTTAGGAGAAGTTGGTTTCCTGTTCCGATAGAGAAAAAAATGTAGCAATGGATGCTTTTGATACAGCATGGTTTGATGAGGTAGAAACTTCACCGGAAGATGGTTTATATGTTATCAGCGGCGGTGTGTTTATGTATTTTGAAGAAGAGATATTGCGAAAACTATTCACTAAATTAGCCCTTCGTTTTCCGGGCGGTGGTATTTGCTTTGATGCCTGTAATATGGCAGGGCTAAAAAAATCCAATCGAATTGTAAAGAAAAGTGGAAATACCGGTGCTCCTGTGAAGTTGGCGGTGAATAATGCGAAAAAGATGTTTCTTCCCTGGTCAAAAAGTTTTAAAGAGGTAAATACCGCTTCAGAACTTCCGCAGGGAATGAAGGAAGCAAAGATTAATTTTGACAAAGAATCAAAACAAATATATAATACACATACCCTAAAGGTATGGAGGAATAGCAATGAGACAGTGTATGGATTCAGAAAATCTGCATCGCAGATTAAAAAAAATAATTGGTCAGGTACAGGCGATTGATAGAATGATTGATGAAGACATTCCTTGTGAAGACGTACTTGCACAGATAAATGCTGCAAAATCAGCATTACATAAAGCCGGACAAGTAGTGTTGGAAGGTCATATTAAACATTGTGTGAAAGATGGGATTGAGCATGGTGATGCGGATAAGACGATTGAAAGTTTTACAAAGGCAGTAGAACGTTTTGCAAATATGCAGTAGGTGGGAGACAGTCATTAAGTTGGCTGTCTTTTATTTAATACATTGACAACCCATACCCCTATGGGTATAATCGTTAATATTGATGATACTCAGAAAGAAGGTTCGGATATGAAGAAGATGATTGAAAAAGTAGAAGAGTTTATGGAACTTGGTGGTATGAAGAAGGATGTTATATTTCTCGTTTTGTCTGGAATTGCTTTGATTATGAGCATATTTGATTTAGTGCCACTGCCATTTGATGCCGCATGGGTAGCAATTATTCTTTGTGGTTTGCCCATTATCATGGAGGCAATTATTGGCTTAATTACAGCGTTTGATATTAAGGCAGATGTACTTGTATCACTTGCTCTTATTGCATCTGTATGTATCGGAGAAGATTTTGCGGCAGGAGAAGTCGCATTTATTATGCAGTTAGGAGCTTTGCTTGAGGATTTGACTGTTGCAAAAGCAAGAGCTGGAATTGAAAAATTAGTACATTTAACACCTCAGACGGCAAGAATAATCGTAGATGGAATTGAAAAAACAATACCTGCAGAGGATGTAAAGGTTGACGATATTATTCGTGTACTTCCGGGTGAAACAGTACCTGTAGATGGAGTAATTATTTCCGGTCAGACTTCTGTAAATCAGGCTGTTATGACGGGAGAATCTTTGCCGGTGGACAAAACTGTCGGAGATGAGGTTTCCAGTGGAACAGTAAATCAGTTTGGGGCTTTTGCAATGAAAGCAACAAAAGTTGGAGAGGATAGTTCCATACAGCGAATGATTAAGCTTGTGCAGTCTGCAGATGCAGGTAAGGCAAAGATTGTTGGTCTTGCAGACAGATGGGCAACGTGGATAGTTGTGATAGCCTTAACTGCTGCGACTCTTACATGGTTATTTACGGGAGAAATCATTCGTGCAGTTACGATTTTGGTTGTATTTTGTCCTTGTGCATTAGTACTTGCAACACCTACTGCTATTATGGCAGCTATCGGAAATGCAACAAAGCATGGATTCCTTGTACGTGAAGGAGATGCGTTAGAAAGACTTGCGAAGGTTTCAAAAATCACTTTCGACAAGACCGGAACACTTACTTACGGTACACCAAATGTAACAGCAGTTGAAACAGTATCGGATTATAGCAGGGATGAAATATTTGCATATGTAGCTTCTGCTGAAAAAATGAGTGAGCATCCGCTTGGGAAAGCAATTGTAAGATGTTATGGTAAGACAACCGATGAGGCAAAGGATTTTAAAATGATACCGGGAGAGGGGGTATCAGCAGTTGTAAATGGAAAATTTGTAAAAGCAGGAAATTTGAAACTTATTTCAAAGAGTGAAAAGGTAAGCCTGACAAAGGAATTGGCGGTAGGAGCAGGAAAATATATTAGTGAAGGAAGTACCGTAATCTATGTGTCTATAGATGATGAGATGACAGGATATATTGTCTTATCTGATACAGTCAGAGAAGAAAGCATTGCCATGATAAAGCAGTTGGAAGCGCTTGAGGTTCAGACGGTATTACTTACCGGTGATAATCAGAAAGCTGCTGATAATATTGCAAAACAGCTTGGCATAAAGAATGTTCATGCAAATTGCCTGCCGGAAGATAAATTGAATTATATTGACAGTTATCAGAATAGCGGAAATGCGGTGTGTATGGTTGGCGATGGCATTAACGATGCACCGGCATTAAAGAAAGCAATGGTTGGTATTGCAATGGGCGGTGTGGGAAGTGATATAGCAGTTGATGCAGCGGATATTGCACTTGTAGATGACGAAGTAAAGGAGCTTCCACATCTTTTGGCGTTATCAAAGAGAATGATGGCAACGATTAAGCTAAACCTTACATTTTCAATGGGACTTAATTTTCTTGCGATTGCATTAGCTATCACAGGACTTCTTGGACCGGTAGTAGGAGCATTAGTACATAATGCGGGTTCTGTACTCGTTATTATTAATTCAGCATTGCTACTCAGCTGGAAGAAAAAATAGAAAATTTATCAAAATTCCAATTGTTTAAAGATATTTTTCATGCTGACTCTGAAAAAAATGGAAGAAGGTCTGATATACAAGTTGTTGGGGTAATTGTAAATATGTTATACTAAAGATAGCAGATAAAAAATTCACAGGAGGAGAGCAATTATGGGAAAAGATACCAGACTTGTCAATATATATCTTAAAATACACAATAAACAACCTCTGATGATGGATGATTTACGCTATCTGGCTGAGTATGCACCGGAATGTTTTGAAAAAACATGTAAAAACGTTGTATATAACGTTCCTGAAGCGAAGCCGATTATGGAGCCTTCAGATACGAAAACTCAAAAAGACGAACCAAAGTCGGATCCTTCTGCAAAAGAGAATATTGAGAAGGTTTTGGAAAATATAAAAAACTTAGAAGTTAATGAGTTTCCGGTTGCCAATGTTGACGCTGATACAGTAAAGAACTTACTTGGAAATTTATATATGGAAATGCTTTTTCCACATAGCGAAAAGGATACTTTTTTTAATATGGCGAACAACAGTAATACCTCTTTATTTGATAAAAAGATATAAAATACATACCTCCAAGAGGAACCCTGACTTTTTCCAAATGAAGAACCCACCGGATATATTGGAATATTTGGACTTGTAGAAAATTCATTTTAAATATGAAATTACTTCTAATTGTGAAAAGTTTTTACAGTCAGTGCAGGAACAGGTTGGACAATTGGGAATTAAAATAGAAGCTCATGTTGAATAAAAAGAAAATCAGCTGTGGATAATGCTCATTTTTATGAACTAAGGGACGAATCTGGTAAAATCCATGGGAAATTTTGGTTTTATATTTGTTTTATAAGATACTATACAGTTGATTTTGGAAAATGAATATTAAGAAAAAGTGCTCTATGCCGGAATAATACCCGGTGTAGAGCACTTTCCATTTTCTGCCTTTTCATTTTCTACAGAACTCGCAGAACTCGTACTTTTCGAAAAACAATACTAATTTATCGAGAAACAATAAAAACATATTGACAATCAATATTGATGGTAGTATTATCCAGTTAAAGAAATAATATACAACAGAAGGGAATAGATGAGTATGAAAAAAGAATCATTAATTAAAATGACAAAGTATTTTTTGGATTTCATGTTCTTTGGGGGAATTATTGTAACAGCAACGCTGCCATTTAGTCTTAAGTTTTTAGGGAAATATCTGGAGAATTTCAAAGAGCATTACGGGGAAATGGTATTGATTTATTTTGTTCTGGGAATTGCGGCAGTAGTAATTATCCGGGAGCTCCGTAAAATTTTTAAAACGGTTTTGGCAAAGGAATGTTTTGTAAGGGAAAACGTAGTAAGCCTTAATAAGATGGGAAAATGGAGCTTTTTCATTGGACTGATGTCTATCATAAGAACGATTGTGTTTCTAACACCTGCCATGCTGGTGATTATTCTGGTATTTACAATCGCAGGATTGTTTAGTCAAGTGCTGGCATTTGTGTTTGAGGAAGCAATTGGATATAAAGAAGAAAACGATTTTACCATATAGAATGGAGCGGGAATATGGCAATTATTATTAATTTAGATGTAATGATGGCAAAAAGGAAAGTGGGATTGACGGAGCTTGCGAAGGAAGTAGATATTACACTGGCGAACTTGTCAATTCTGAAAAACAACAAGGCAAAGGCGGTTCGGCTTGGAACATTGGATGCTATTTGCAAGGCACTGGATTGTCAGCCGGGAGATATTTTAGAGTATGTGCCGGATGAGGAAAATGGCGATGAAGCGGAAGAGGGGGAATGTAAATGAATGAGAAAATAAAAGAAAACTTTCATATTTATGGAGTGGCAGCTTTTTTGTATGCGTGTTTGTATGCATTTTGTATGTTTCGTAATAGGTCCGGAGTAACATATGTTCTTTTTGTGGCAGGTAGTATAGGTTATATTTGTTTTTGCATGTCAAAGCTTGAGATAGCATTAAAAAAAGAGAGTATTTTTTACATTGTCAGCATGATACTATTGTCCATTTCAACCATTTGTACAGATGACGGACGAATTATTTTTTTCAACAAAACAGGTGTGTTTTTGCTTACAATAAGTCTGTTGCTTGGAATTATATATAACACCAGACAATGGAATCTTGGAAAATTTTTAGGGTCAATTATCAAAGTATGTGTAATGTCAATTGGAGAACTTGGACGCCCGTTTTCGGATGCATTCTGGTATTTAAAAAATAAAGCAAACAAAAAGAATAATAAATATTTGTATGTTTTGATAGGAATTGTAATTACGCTACCATTGTTTGCAGTAGTATTTTTGCTGCTAGCCAGCGCAGATGCAGTATTTCGGGATATGGCAGACAGAATTCTTAGTGGTTTAGATATTGGTGACTGGTTTTTGATTGCTTTTAGGATCGTATTTATGTTTTTGGCAAGCTATTGTGTTTTAACTTATCTGTGCAAAAAAACAATAAAAGAGGAAGTCGAGGATTCACGCAAGTGGGAACCTTTGATTGGAATTCCGGTGGCAGCAATTTTATCGTTGGTATACTTGTTATTTTGCGGGATTCAGGTTGTGTATCTGTTTGCAGGAAATATGCAGCTTCCGGAAGGATATACTTATGCGGAGTATGCGAGAGAAGGATTTTTTCAGCTGTTAGCAGTTAGTATCTTAAATTTGATTATGGTATTAATTGGGTTGTATTTTTTCAAACCAAGTAAGATTTTAAAAGGTATTCTTACGATTATGTCCTTATGTACGCTTGTGATGATTATTTCAAGTGCCATGCGAATGATAATATATATCCAATATTATTACCTGACATTCCTGCGTATCCTGGTATTGTGGAGTCTGGCGGTTTTGTTTTTGCTATTCGCTGGTGTGATTGTTTATATTATAAAAGAAAAATTTCCATTGTTTCGTTATAGCATGGTGGTAGTGACCTGTCTGTATTTAGGCTTGTCATTTTCTCATCCTGATTACTGGATTGCAAAAGTAAATATAGAAGGCAGTAAAGAAACACGCAGCAGCTTTTTTAAGGGTGAAGAATATGATGACTTCTATTTTCTGGCAAGATTAAATGCTGATGCTGCTCCGGTAATGTTGGACTGGATTACGGAGCAAGGATATGATGTGAATAATTATTATTGTATGGATAAGTTGGATAATGATTATGTAGACATGAATGCTTCGTATCGTTATTTAAATAGATTAAAACAGCGAGTGGGAGATATTGGCGTTCGAAACTTTAATTTGTCCCGTTATTTGGCGGAATGTGAAGTAACGATAAAGGCTACCGAAGGGATGTAATATAAAAGATCTGCCTTTTCACTTATACCGGCAATTTGTACAAATAGTATATTTCAAGTTTCGTTGTACAAAACATTTTGATGAAACTCTGAAAACGAAAATCTTGACAAAATTTGCTTTGTGACATACCATAAAAGAGAAGTTGTATAAAATAAACAACTAATAACATAAAGCATCAAAGAGGAAAAACAGCATGGAGAATTTATTAAGAAGTTTAGAAGGACTTGGTTTTTCTACATTAGAATGCAAAATTTATCTTACTCTTTTAGATTATGGTGCAATGTCGCCGTATCAGATTGCCAAAAAAATCGACATATCAAGGTCTTCCATCTACAATGCCCTAGAGCACATGGTAGAAAAGGGCATGGTTGAGGTTGTGCCGGAGGATACAGTGATGTATATCGCTCAGGAGCCGGAGGTTTTCATGGGAAAGGTGGAAGGCGATTATGTGCGAAATATCATAAATGCCAAAGCGGGATTAGCGCATTATCTGGAAACAAGATACGAGCAAAAGTATGCAGTCATAAATGGTTTTGACATTATCGTGGAGAAGGCAAAAAAAATCATTCGCGATGCGAAAGAGGAAGTTTTTATCAACACCGATATTGATTTAGAAGCTTTAAATGTGGAAATGTCAAACGCAATCAAGCGTGGCGTGCGCATTATCGTATTTTCCTTTGTGGAGTTGCCGATTCAGTGTGAGGGCCTAGAGATTTATTCTCATATGAGAAAAAGAACAGAGGATAATACCAATCGTAGATTTATGATTGTTCAAGATGATGCGATTGCTATGATAGCAGATGCGGGAAAAGGGCGCAGTAGCTGGAGTGGTACAGTTACCAATAATGAATTGATGAAAAGCATTGTAAAAGAGCATATCCACAATGATATTTATATGTTAAAAATCAGACAGCTGTATGGCAGAGAAATCTACGAGAAGATACATATTAACACGAAGCAGGAAGAAAAAGATTTTTAGAAAGAGAGAAGACATGAAAAAAATATTAGTTTCAGGACTTGTAAACACAGAGACAACTGTTAAAGTAAGAAAATTTCCGATTGAATATTATCCAATTGATTATCCGTTTTTTGGAGTTAATACCAGAGTTTCCGGTGTGGCATATAATCTCGCAAAAGCATTAAAAACATTAGATGATGATGTGAAATTACTTACTATGACAGGAAATGATTTTGGGGCAGAGTATGTTACCAATAAAATTGCAGAAATCGGTATTTCCACAGAAATGGTCAAAAGAATCCTAAAGGAGACACCAAACTCCGTTGTTTTATATGATGAAGAAGGAAAACGACAGATTTACTGCGACTTAAAGGATATACAGGAATTATCCTATGATTTTGAAAAAGTGCTGTATGAAGACTGTGATGTTGTCATTGCATGTAATACGAATTTTAACCGTGGTCTTTTAAGAAAAGCAAAGGATGCTGGCAAATTGATTGCAACAGATGTCCATGTTTTAGGTGATGTAGAAGATGAATACAATAAGGATTTTATGCAGTATGCAGATATTTTATTTTTGAGCGATGAAAATATCAAAACAGATTACCGGGAATTTCTTATGGAGATAGAAAAGCGTTACGAAAACGAGATTATCGTACTTGGTATGGGAAGTAAAGGTGCTTTGATGTATGTAAAGCAGGATGATAAGTTTTATGAATTGCCGGCAGTATCAGTGGGAGAAGTAGTAAACACCGTTGGCGCGGGAGATGCACTTTTCAGCTCCTTTGTGCATTATTATGTAAAAGGATTTTCGCCGTTGGATGCCTTGAAAAAAGCGGAAATATTTGCTTCCTATAAGATTGGTTTTGATGGTGCGGCCAATGGTTTTGCAGACGAGAAAATGATTGAGAAGCTGGAAAAAGATCTGTAAAAAAAATTTCAGGTTCGATGAAACTTCATATAATAAGCTATTAACTGAAAAAAATTCAATAAAGCATCTTAAAACAAGATAGTTTAGTAGTTATGTCCATTGTTTTTTGAAAATAGATTTTATATAATACTGGTAATGGGAGAAGAAATAAATTATTCTTTTGCTATGCAGTAGAATAAGTGAAACTAAAAAAACAATAATTGATTGTGCTTTGTCGGAAAGGGGGATAACTATGAAATACGAAGAGATTGTTGAAAAGGTGAAAATGGCGGTAAGTAAAGCCAAGGTCAGCAGAACAGTTGGGCATGTAGCATTTCAGTTTAACGTAGAAGGCGAAGGAGAAGGCGCGTTTTATGTAGAAATTGCCGATGGAAAAGTGAATGTTGAACCTTTTGAGTATTATGATAGAGATGTTATAGTTGTTACATCCGCAGAGGTAATTATGCAGATGTTAAAAGGTGAACTACAACCGATGGTAGCCTATACAAATGAGCTGATGAAAGTATATGGTAACAGAGAACTGTTAAATGTGTTGCCATTTGGTTGTGATTGCAGACAAGCTTCAAAAGTAGCATCTAAGAAAGAAGAAGAGAAGTCAGAATCTGCATCTTGCCCACAAATTTAACCTGATTGTCAGTCCTTGTTGACAGATTGTTAAAACTCCTTGGGAGAGGATTTTTGGATGGATTTATATAATAAAGCTATCCAAAATTCTTTTACCAGGGAGTTTTTTTATGTAATAGGAAATTGCTCATACGTGGTGTACGCCGGGTGAAAATGCGAAGCATTTTCGAAAGCGTCGCGCGGCGACGCTTTTTTGTGAAAAAAATTGATGTTTCAGGGCGCGGCAGAGGAGGTGTTATGGCGGGGATTGCATAGTATATGGAACTTTCTGTTTTATGGAGTTTTGGGGCTGACACTGAGTGGAAATGAAGAGTGAGCCATACAGGAATGATTTGCTTTGAAACAGAGGAGTCTAGTGTGGCGTTGTCTATTATTGAAAAAAGAATCAAGTCTAAGTTCATGATAAAT
>X314_Red_Deer__coassemble_74_pt1 | contig 19717 bp, 12 predicted proteins | sample X314_Red_Deer__metabat2_high_PE_002 | metagenome-assembled genome bin X314_Red_Deer
GACATAACGTATTGTGCTTTCATCAAGAGTATTGTTGGATTTAAGTAATGATGCAGTAGACTCCTGGGATTCAAAGGCATCAATAACTTCAAGGTGATCCTTTAGGGATAACTGAGAGTAAGGAATCATGGATGAAAGTAAAAGAGCGTGTGTTTTGCCACAGTGAGCACATATAACGCGGCAAATGCGGAAACAGAGTTTCTCGGAACCAGCCTTAATAAAACAGTAGTAGTATCCATGAATAGAGAGGGTGCCAGCAAGCCCGCAGGTACATGAAAGATGGTGAAATTAAGCGCTTACAATACACGAAGGTACAGGATAAAACAATCTGCTGTGAAACACGTCAGATTAAATGAAACTGTACCTTCTTTTAATTAGCCAAGGTATCACCAAAACAGAAGGTAATTTTGACTTCCAATGCAATTGTGAAAATAGACTTTATCGTAATCAGTGCGGTATCCTATAGAAACATAGTTTCCGTACAAAGACAGGGAGTGGCAGTTTTCTTATATGGAGAAAATGGCTTTTTAGAGATTCTTAGAACAAAGTCCATAGATGCCGCAGAACAATTGATGCAGGAGATTGTGAATCATAACGGAAATATCGCGAGGGGATATGAAAGAAAAATATGCTAAAAACCTTAAAATCCCAGCATTTTCAGCCAATATTAGGAAAAAGGTACTCCTTTTATTTATCACTATATTTGATATAATTTAGTAGTGAGTTTTTATGCCTATGAAACCTATTTATAGCCGGAACTTATAGTAATGCAATAAATCAAATATAATTGAAAATAAAGAATACAGAAATAAAGAATAGGGAAAGGACAGCAATGAAATCATATACCTTATATTTAGATAATGCGCCGCAGAAAAGCGGCAGTCATACATACCGGAAAAAAGATTTAGAGGAAATGACAACTTATCAGCTGCGTGACATCTGCAGCAAAGAGATGATTATTAAGGGGATTACCAATCCTTTGAATCGTTATGAGCTGATAGAGACCATTTTAAGATACCGTGGTGAAAAAGAAGCACTCTTAATCCGTGATGTGAAGGAAGGCGGAATGGAGCGCTTAGAGTCTATTTTAAACAGAAAGCTGGGGGCTCAGTTAAGGGATGAAGGAACGATTCACAATCCGGCAAGATTAATCCTTTATCAAGGATTGGATTTGACTTTAAATGACCGCTATCAGGTGGGAATTGACCGCAGCAAAATGAATGATATCAGCAAGACAGTAATCAACCATGTGGTAGAGTCAAACGTACTTTTAGTAGGAGAAAACGGAGAAGTCTGCACAATTTTAAATCTTGTCAGTGATGGTGCGGAGGAAGAGCATTTCTTCTTAGAACGAGATGGAAGACAGCCTCTTCGTTTAAGTGAAAAGAAGTTTTATTATCTTTTATTTTTTGAGAAAAAGGAATCAGACTACCTTTACAATGCTTACTATGGAAAAGAACAGAAAAATTATGCTGCTTTAAATTATTATAAGATTCCGCTGGTAGACCTTGAGGTGCGGAAGGTGGAAGAAACAGAGGCGATTTTATCCATCGACTTTGGTACTTCTAATACGGCAGCAGGTACATATTTAGATTATGGCTATATCAACCAGCATGACAGTAATGACCTGTTAAATGGTGGTGTGAAATTAGATGCCATTAATGAGGTATTATTTTTAGATAACACCAAGAAAACAAAGAAATGGGTACCAATGCTGCCTACAGTAGTATCAGTAGCAGATTGTAGTGACCCGGAGCATATCGTATACCATTTTGGTTATGATGCGCAAAAGGATACCCAGGTAAAATATTATGATGAATCCTTTAGTATTTTTTATGAAGTGAAGCGTTGGGTAAACAGCTATGAAACAAAGCAGGAAGTAAATGATAAAGCAGGAAATTCTGCGCTGGTACTGCGTGGTGATATTGTCCGGGAATATCTGCTTTATGTAATTCACTGTGCAGAGCAGCGCTTTAAATGTAAATTTAAGCATCTGCATCTGACAAGCCCGGTAAAAATGAAGCAGCAATACAATATGATGTTTACCAAGCTGCTGCCGGAGTATGAAATTGATACCCAGCATATGTTAGATGAGGGTACAGCAGTTATTTACAATACGATTCATAATCTGATTGAGAAGAAAAGATATTATGACGGACAGGAGATTTCTGCCCTGATTATTGACTGTGGTGGTGGAACAACAGACTTATCTTCCTGCAACTTTGTTATTGAAAACGACAGTGTTTCCTATCGGGTTGATATTGAAACAACCTATGAGAATGGTGATACAAATTTTGGTGGAAATAACATTACATACCGTATCATGCAGTATATCAAGATTATGTTTGCTGCATTTTACAGCAGGGGTGAGTCGGTACATATTGATGAAATCATTCAGGTGGCTTCTGAGGACATTTTCCGCTATGTGGACGAGTTTGGCAAGGATGCGGTTTATGAGTACTTAGAACGTGCCTACGACGAAGCCGAGGCAGTGATTCCAACAAAGTTTAAAAATTATGAGAACCGTACCAGAGATGAATATTTCATGGTAAAGAACAACTTCTACTTCCTGTTTGATATTGCGGACCGTATGAAGAAACAGTTCTATATGAGAGAAGGTATTTTAAGAAATAGTTTCCAGAATACCTATGAGAAAGAGAATGATGATTTAAAAATTACCCAGATTGAGCGCTGGAATCTTGTAGTGAGGGAAGAAGGAAAGCTGATTTATAAGCATTCATTCCCAGAGGTGATTTTCAATATCAAAGAAATTGAGCTGCTGTTAAAGGCCGATATTTACGAAATCGTAAATAAGTTCCTGAATGAATTTTATCAGGCCCGCATTTTAGGAGATTACTCTATTATCAAGCTGACAGGACAGTCCTGCCGAATTGATATTTTCAGAGAGGCTCTTAAGGAATTTGTTCCGGGAAAAAGTATTGAATTTAAACAGCAGTCCAGAGAGAAACAGGACATTACTGAGTTGAAGCTGACTTGTGTCAGAGGTGCAATCCAGTATGTTAATGCAAGGAAAATGGGCTACACAGATGTCAGACTTCACTATCAGATGCCGGCAATTCCATATTCTATCAGTGGATTTACCCATGAAAATAATGAAGTAATGTTGATTTACAGCTTAGATCGTATGCAGACTTACGGAAATCTTTCCAGAAATAGTGGAATCCGTCAGTTAGAACTTTTCTTAAAAGATGGTTCCGGCAATTTAAAATACAGATACATCTATGACAACCGACAGTCAGATTATAAAGAGACTACCTACGAAGAGATTATGGACAGATATCCGGATTACAGTGAATGTATTCTGCAGGATGACACCGATATTATCGGAGAAGATGAAGTAAAATTCTTCGTATTTGCAGCAAAAGACCAGTGGGGATTTTTCCTCGTACCAATCTGCAGAAGGGATTCTATTCTTTACATTGGAAGAGAGGCATTCTATGCCTTTGAAAACGATGCATGGGAGATGGATTTCTTCGATGGTCTGAAATAAGAAAAGCTTGTGAAAGCAAAGGAATGAACAATGGAACAGACAAACAGGACAATTTTATTTGAAGAGATTAATCCGGAAAAAATAAATTTAATAGAATTAATTGGTGAGATTAAAGAGAAAGAGAGCTTAGAGGATGCGATTGTGGACAGAATCCGGAAGGAATTGACGGTGGATTCCTATGAGATGGCATTGGAAAAATTTGCCCCATCCATTTATCTTTATCTGGATACCCAAAGCTGCTTTATGGAAAGCACTGTAACAGGTACCAGAGAATTGACAACCATACCCTTGACAGGGGAATGGAGCCTGTTAGATAAACTGGTACATCTTATGCAGGTACGGGATGCAAGAACCTATGGACTGGAAAATGTTTCAGAGATTCTTAGTAATTTGTTTCTGGAAAAGGAATATGATAGCTTTAGCAAATTAAGATTGTCTGTGTTTGAAGCTTGTTTGAAATCGGAGACAGCAGCCGAAAAAAAACTAGAGCAGTTATGGAAGCAATATGACGAAAGTTTTTTTCTGTTAATTGCATTTATTAACGAAGCGAACCGTTTTTTTTCAAAAGAAAATCAGAGTCAGGCAGGAATTATTTTAGGTGAAGATAAAAAGATTCAGATTGATCCGGTAGCAGTTTCACCGGATATGAGACAGAGAATACCAAAATGCCTGCCGGAACAGAGAGAAAAATATATTCAGTTTATCAAAACAAAACTGCAGGAAGCTGAACAGCAAAAAACAGTAAAAAATGCCCGTTTATTAGAAGAGTTATTGCTAATGATCGTGGAAAAAGAGAAGGTGGAAATTGCTTCCTTTACAGAGACTTATCAGAGAGTACGCACGTTATATATTGCAGCAGTGAAGCTTTTCTGGAAGCAGGCAAAACCACTTATCCAGACGATGTTAGGAATTCGGGAATTTTTCCATCAGTATGAGGTAATTCCTCCGATAGAAAAAACACCTCATAGAAGAATTTCCATCACACAGGAAGAGAAAGTGATTGAGGAAATGCGGCCGGTGCTTTTGATTAGCAATTGCAGAGCGGATATTCTACAGCAGGAAGAAAATCGTAATCGTCTGCGTATTTTCTTAGAAACAGTAAACGAAAAGAATTTTTACAATAGTACTATCTGGTATGCGATTGTGCCTGGTGTAAATCATTCTGAATGGGCAAAAAATGGTATCCGGGAACGTTTTGCAGTAGGAAGAGAGAACATTGAGTATGCTTCCGTATCCAAGGAGGAGGCATTTACGCTGGTGGATATTTTATCAGAATATGACATACAAAGCTTTATCAGCTTAGAGTGTAATACCTCTGCGGGGTTCCAGAAACTAAAGAATGATGGAATTGAAAATTTTGAGAAGGCCTTTGCTTTTTTTGACCAGGCAGAGAAAAAAGAATTTTTAGTACCATGCTTTCCTAATTTTACGGTAGTGCCGGAACGCTATATGTATTTTGAGGTGGCAGAGGCATCGGATACAAGGCAGAAAATATGGCTGGATGGAGTCTGGATTGAAGCATCTTATGTGGCAGCGGGTCTGGTGGCAGCCTGCCAGTGTCCGGCTTATCTTACAAGATTTTATAAAGAAAACACAGATGCAGCAGTACCGGGAGTTGCCTATTGTCTGTCGAAGGATGGACATGAGAAACGAACGGTAACGACTATGAGTAGGGAAATTCTTTCTCTCAGTGAAGAGGTAGTAGAAAATGCTTTAAGAAGAAGCCGCGGAGTTTTATTTTTACCGGAGGGCGGGAAGATAATTGCGGCAACTGACCGGGCATATTCCTATAAAGAGGGAATGAAAGATAACATTTCCATGATACAGACATTAACCTATTTAAAAAGAAAAATACGTTATGCAACACAGGATTATAAAGAGGGCATGATTAAGGAATTTTTCCAAAATCGTCCCGGCAGCATGAAGAGTCAGTGGGCAGCCAATGGAAAATGTGTCAATGCAATTATTAAAAATGGCGAGGAATTGAAATGTAACATTGATACAGAAAATAAGGAATGTACCTTTATTATGGAATATCCACAGGTTAGCAAACAGAATACAGTTAGAATTAATTAACAAGGATTAGAGGAAATATGGGAGAGGAATTTTTTTCAGAAGGATTTCAATTTGAAGAATACTTAAATGATAAATTAATGGAAATCAGTGACTTAGACCATCGCAGAGAATTGAAGGATGTGGTAAAGCAGATGATGGTTCCATTTTATCAGCATGTAGAAAATAAATATCAGAAGATAACAGAAAATCTGTTGGCGGCAAGCAGACCGAAAAAAAGAGATTACACCATTATGATAGGCTTAAAAGAGCGAAAAAGAGTCGACTTGACAGATGACCAGATGCATCCAATTCTGATGGAGGATATGGAAGAAAAGGTAATTGATGAAGTGGCATTAAGAGAGAGTCTTAAAGAGGGAGAGCCATTTTATCTGTTTTCTGTTTATCTGAAAATGGATTATAACAGAATCCGCAATTTACTGTCAGTAAGAAAATATTTTTCAGGACAGGTCAGAACAGACGAAGGGGTATATCCGGCAAAATTTAAGTTAAGGGATTCTGATAAGTACTTAAAACAGGTGAACGAATTATATCCGGTATTTATCCGGAATATGGTTTCCTGGAAACCGGTAAATATGGCTCATTTGCACAAATTTGCAGATGTAATGATTTGTGACACGGAACTGCCGGAGGATGAGGCGATTCTTGAAGTAACGGTGGATTTTGAAGAATATAGCGAAGCAGTGAAATATCAGATGGTACCGCTCTGGAATATTACCCGGCAGGAATTAAGGGATAGTGGTTATCCGGAATTTTGTATCGACCAGATTCATTATAAGCATATGATTTATAAACACAAACTGAAGGATGAAAATGCTTATCTGGTAGACAATCAGGAAGTAAATATCTGGAATATTGAAGACAAAGATGGCGACATTGAAATTTTATGTGATAAAGATAGCGAAGTAAAATGGAATCTGATTGAATTTCACAAGACCGATAAGCTGGAAGGGGAATATGCATACTTCAGTAATGAAGATTCCTATGAGGGAGAGAAGACTATCCGTACAAAGGCAGAGATTTCCCGCTATATGCAGTCATTAGGTTATGAGCATATATTGAAATTTGTAGATGCATCTGTCCAGAAAAAATCCCGTTCCAAAAGAGAAACTTATGATATGAATGGGGATTTATTAGATGAAATCCGTCAGCTTCACAGAGGATATCAGCTGACACTGGAATTTGAACCTGTGAACGAGGAATATGAGATGAATGCAGATATCTTAAGCTATCTGGTTAGCAGATTGCAGTGGGAATTTCCAGAGTATTTATGCTGTGGAAAACTGGTGAAGAAAGGATACACAAATGAGTAGAATTGAACAGGTCTGGAAAAAAATCATGACCGACATGAATCAGGTAGAGTTCCTTCAGCCCCAGGAATATAGCCCATATATGGAAATGTCAGAGTTAGAGGTCACAAAGAAAAATGACGAAAAGTGGCAGATTTACTACAATGGCATGTACCGGTTTGAGGAGGTTTTTTCAAGTCTTTTTGTAAGCACTGAGGTTACAGAAGAGGAGAAAGCCTGGTTATATGACGTGTTTGTGCATTATCTGCTGCAAATTGAGCTCCGCAATGGTTTCAGCCAGAAAGAATATCAGATTCGTCAGATTGTGCACAAGATTCATCTTGGAAATTATGGAATGAAATCAAAAAAACTATTTGCCAAGCTGGATATGAATACAAAATATATAATTGCGGAGGGAATCTATCGTCAGGAGCGGTTAGGGGCATCCGTGGAATTGTTTGGAGAAATCTGTATAAAGGTGTTAGGAAGCAGTGTTTTATATAAAAATACAATTGATATAAAAAGCCTGATTCTGTGCATGAGTAAAGAACGGATAAAGGATGAGCTGACAGAGGCAAAGATTACCCTGTTAGAGCAGATGTTCCTTCCGTTAGATTATGAACTGAGTATTTTTGAAGAAGGAACACTGGGGGTTATCGGAGAGGATGTTACCATGATGCCGGAACACATGGTATTGTTCTAAAGATAGGAAACTGCATTGCCGGAGTAGATAACTGCAGGCAGTATCAGTGTAGACGATTAGAAGAGAAGAGGAAATAAGGATGAATGGATTACGGATACCCGTATTTGAAAAAGGAAATATAGTGACAGCGGAAATGTTAGAGGCTGTGAAAGCTTTGCCGGTGGATTACCAGACAATTCGTTATTCGGGATACAGCAATGGAATTCTGACAGGCTGTAAGGTTTCGATTAACGATGGTGAGATTCTGGTGGGAAAAGGAATCATTGTATTCGAAGAAAACCTGTATTATATTACGGAACCTCTTAGCGTTATGTATCAGGCATCTAATGAATGGTGTATTCTGCAGGTTGTGGTAGGAAATAAGATGTCCTACCGGAATGTGGAGGAGCAGGAGTTAGAGGCAGTTCTTACTTCAGAGGCAGCAAAGCGCTTGGATGGAATTGAGGTGTGCAGATTCCGTTTACAGGCAGGAGCTATGCTGCGTGGCAATTACCGGAATTTTCAGGATTTGGAAACAGAATATGATACCATCAATGAAATTTATGCAGAATGGTCTTCCTTTGAGGAGAGCACTGTATCAGCGCGTTTGCTGAGGTGTTTTGCAGAGGAACTGGGGAAGAAACCATTAGAACCAATTGATTTTATGATGTGTCAGCAGATTTATCAGATGAATGGCCAGTCCTTAAACCGACGGGCATTGATTACATATCTAAATCAGAGACTTCAATTAAAAAAAGAACATTATACCAATAAAGAAATTTATCAGAAAATGACAGAAATTACCCGAATGCAGCAAGGACGTGGGCCAAGAATGCCGGAAAGACCCCAGAGAGCAACACGTATTATTGTAGACTAAATAGCAGACAAGAATAAGGGAAGGCTGATAGCTTATGACATTAAAGGAGACACAGATAGAATTTCTTCAGAAACTGAAAAGACATTTAGACTTAAATCATGAAAAAGATGGTCTGGCATTGCAGCAGGACCTAAAAGAGGCCTGCCGTCATATGGCAAAATACCAGAAACGTGAACTTGTAATTCCAATAGAGACGATAAGTATTACGTTTTTAAATACATCCTATTACATGAAAAATCCGAAATTACGGATATTGTTTTTTGCCCAGGGGATGCTTTGGAAAGAACCACTGATGCATATGGATTGTGATGCATTCTGGCTCATAAAACCGTTGCAGGAATATAAGGAGCGGTTAAAGGAGTATGCCTTGGAACAAAAGAAGAGTCGTGAATGGATTGCGGTGGAAGAAAGAAATATGCTGCGTCTTTTGTTAAAGCTATCAGCCTATTTTATTAAATATGATGTAATGGAATTAAGCGGCTGTGGCGAATTAAAGGAACTATTTAAGTGCAGTGAGTTTTTAATCAGTTTTGGTGAATATATGGATTGGCAGTTGCCTCTTTATATGGAACGGGAAAATGTTGATATTTTTCAGTGTGAGAAAAACACATCCCTGCGATATCGCGAGTTTAAAGATATTGTATATCGAAAAAAAGTATTTGAAAATCTGGATTTGACCGGGGCAAGATTTATCAATTGCAAATTTAATCGCTGTACCATGAAGCAGGTGATCTGGAATGATGTTATATTTAAAAATTGCAGCTTTGATGATGTGAAGGCAGAGGGGGGAGAAATCTGCGGTACCCGTTATGAGGGCTGTCTGTTTCATAAATGTGAAGAAAAAGATGTAAAAAGAGAACAGTCCGAAGAGGGGGGAATCAGTGGATTTTTCCGGGAAACAGAATGGATGGATTGCGAGGTGGAAGAGGATGGAATACTTTATACTGAAAATGAGTGACAAGGTGAAAAATCCAATTGTTCCATCGTTATTTGGAATCAATGCCTTAAGCGTGAATGCTGATATGTTAGAGGACTATTCCATTGGGTATTATGACCGGAAGGAAAAAGAGTATTCGGATATTATAACAGCACCATTATTTTTAGTAACAGAGGAAGTAAAAAAACTGATGCAGTTATATGATGAGGAGATTCTTTTTAAAGGAGTTCAGCTGTTTGCTAAGGATAAAACCCATGAACCAATTTTGTATTATACGGTACAACCTTATAAAACGGATTGTCTCCATAAAAGTGTCAGAATCAATCCAAACGGAACCGTAAATGAAGTGGTGTTAGCGAAGGATAAGATTCCGAAGAAGGATATTTTTGTGTTAGAGGGATTGCGGGAGACCCGTATGGTGATTTCCCTTCGGATGGCAGAAAGCCTTTTACGAAGAGAGATATATGGAATTGGCCTGGAGTATGTAACGATAAAATAAAGGAGAAGGGGTAAGGAATATGGGAGACAATTATGTAACAATGTATAAAAAGCTTAGCTGTAGTCAGGGATGTATGGAAAATTACCTGAATGTAGGAACTGACCATGGGGTTTATAAAATGTCGGGAGAGGGGGAATGTTATCCGGTTATGAATGCGGGGGACAATGCAGTAGATACCAATATTACCCAGTTTGGTGGATGTAATTCCATGATTAATCCGGAATTTCTTGCAAAGACACCACAGCAGCAGGCGGCAGCAAAGGCTAAGAATATGGTGACAAAGCAGGGCTTGTGCAGCTGTAAACCGATGATTTTAACACCCTGGTTTAATGCCAATGAAGCAAATAAGTTAGAAGGGAAAGCATGCTTAACAGAAGGAAGCAAGATAGCATGTGCCTATGGCGGAATTATTTCCGTTGTTGAGGATAAATAGGAGGGGAAAATGGCATATTTAGATGAGGAAATTTTAAAGCAGCAAAAAGCAGAGAAGCAGGCTGAAAATAAAGAAGAAGTAAATCCGATAGAGGGTTCTGTGGCAGAAGGCAAAGTAATATTAGAAGGCAAAGAGATTTTATTCGAAAGAAAAGAGTTTTTAGAGGGACAGTTATCCTTATTTGTACCAACGGATATCCGTCCAATGACAGAAGAAGAGATTACCGGAGCATATTTGTTAGGAAATCGTCCACAATTTTTATTTCATTCGGAACAGACAGAACTGTCTTTGGTATTGAACCATACAGAAAATCCTGTCCAAAACGGTCAGATAATTCAGATGGCGGGAGTGGCAGCAAAGCTTTTAGAGCGGGCGACCATGAATGGAAAGATTTTCAAAAAATTAAATTTTGAGCGGGATGAGAAAATGATTGCCACTGTGGAACTGGTGAGCAATGGATTTGATGATGGTGTATATTCGTTAAACTTTTACATCAGTTTACAGGAAAGACTGCTTCTTGGTAACTGGAATTGTCCGGCAAAGAAGATGCAGCTTAATAAAGAACTGGCAATGCAGATGTTAGAAACCATGGAAATCAAAGAATTGGAAAAGAGCGTGTAAATAATTAGGAAATGTTTGAAAAAACAGGAAACGAGTATATAAATAACGAAGGTACTTCAAAAAAATAGAAGCGTATATAAAAGTGGGGGAAAATAATGGAGAACATAACATATCAGAATATCAGTATTGAGGGGGTAAGTTATAACAAATTAGTATCCTTACAGATTACACATAATGTGGGAGACCATGCTTATGCAAGCATCGAGTTGGAAGTAGAAAAAGACAGTGGACTTGATTTTATTAAAAGAGCTGATGAGAGCACAGACGTACTTATAAAGACAACGGCAAAGGGACAGCATGAGACCTTATTTGCAGGCTGTGTTTTAGGAGTTGGTATGCAGGAAATGGCAGAATATTCTGTATTAAATTTAAAACTGGTATCCACCAGTTATCGTCTTGACATTCAGAAAAAGCAGAAAACGTATCAAAATACCACTGCCACCTATGGAGATGTTATGAAAAAAGCAGCGGGAGATGCGGCAACTGTGAAAGTAGATGTATCAGACAAGGTAACAGGTAATCTGGTTATGCAGTATGAGGAAACAGACTGGAAATTTATTGAACGTATGGCATCCCAGCTGAGTGCCTCTGTTTTCACGGATATAGATAGTGTTACACCGCAAATTCACATAGGAGTGCCAAAAAGAAGCGGATTGTTAAGTTTTGATACGGTGGAGATGAAAAGCTATACACAGCCGGCAGGTTATAATCTGCTAGCGAATCAGTTCTCACTGGGTGGAAATAAAACAGCAACAACGATTAATTCCGTGCAGGGGGAGAATTACAAATTTATTGGAGAGAAAATGTCTGTAAATGGTGCAGATTATGTAATTGGAAGCGTAAACTGCAGTATGGAGCTTGGTGTGTTAAAGTGCACCTATGGATTAGGAAATAGCGATAATTGTAAGAGCGTTGCAGGAAGTAATTCACAGCTGGCAGGAAGAATGTTTCTTGGGGAGGTCAAAGCAGTTAAAGGTGACCAGGTTCAAGTACATTTTTCCGATATTGACGATTCCTATGATGCAGGGGGAGACAAGTGGTTTCCATATTCCACAGCCTATTCCTCCAGTGATGGCAGCGGATTTTATTGTATGCCGGAGGAAGGGGATAAGGTAAGAGTGTTCATTCCTTCCAAAAATGAAAAAGATGCTTTTGTGGCAAGCTCTGTCAATGGAAATCCCCAGAGTAATACAAGGGATAAATCATGGAAAGCACCGGGGGGAAAGGAAATACTTTTAGCGGATGATGGAATTTATATTATCTGCGAAGGAGAGAAAATCTTTATTAATCTTACGAAAGAAAACGGGATTCAGATTCATTCAGAAAAACCAATTTCTGTAACCTCTGATTCCAATATTATTATGCAGGCAGGAGAAGAAATTAATATTACAGCGGATACCTGCATTAATATAGGAGTAGGAAACTCCAGTATTTACATCGATAAGTCCCAGATAGAGATGGGGGCAGAGGGAGTTTATATTAATTAAAGACTGGCAGGAGTAGAGACAGATGAAGGATATTATAACAAAAATTATTATCGTGGTTGTATTTATAGGAATGGAAGTCATTCTGATGAAGTGGAATACGAACAAATTTCTTATGTCAGAAGCGGATAACGTTGATTTGGATGAATATGTGGCGATGTATCAGACGAATATGTCGCAAGCAGAGGCAACAGAGCTGCCGGCTGACATGGAGGCAGAACTGAAAAACAGGATGAATATTGGAGTAATGGCAGCTTCCTTTGAAGGAATGAAAACAAATAGTGGGCTTGCTACGGTATCTACACTGGAAGAAGTTGTGGAAAAGGGGGATACGGAGGGGTATTTCTTAAAGGTGGAATCCTTTGAAGCAACCGGAATTTACAAATTGTTAAGTACAGACTATGAAGGAATTTTAAGAAAGGGAAGAACCTTTAATCTTTTTCCAAGAAAAATGTTTACGACAGAAACCTTTCTTCCAACGGTATATTCCGGAATGTATGGTGAATTTTATAAAGCAAAGCTGTCGGACGGAGAAGAACTTCTGGTGCTGATGGGCTGTAATGATAGAAAGGCAGTAGAAAAGGGAGAATATGGGAATATTATTGCAAAATATCATGGTCATACAGTAGAGGGGCTGGAAGAAGAGTACCAGAATGCGGCATCGGATAAATTGCAGCAGTTAGAAAGCTCTATGAGTACAGAAGGTTATATTAATCTGGGAGATACAGGCTGGGCAGAGCGTCACAATTTCGGATTATTTATGATGAATGCGTTGAAAGCGTTTTTATCCGCAGTAACAGCGGGATTGATTGTGTGGATAATAGGAATGTTTTGGAAAGACTGAACATAAAAGTACCAAAACATACGGGTGAAAAAGGTTTTTTGATAAAAGTGCTGTTAAATTGGCAGAATGAGAGGAAAACATGGGGATATATATAGAATTGGGTAAGCTGCGTCTCGCAGCCGGGATTACATATAATACAATCTTAGATGTCAGCATTACGACGGCAAAAAACAGTTATGCAGCAGCGAAGATTTGTGTAGAAGCAGAGGCTTCCGAGGCAAAACGTCTGGAAACAGGAGAAAATCCAACAAAAGTAACTTTGACAACAACAGATGGAGCAACTTTGTTCAGTGGTGCCTGTGCATCCTACGGATTAAACCAGACCGGTGGTTACTGTACCATTGAGATTTTAGCATATGGTAATGGCTGTTTACTGGATAAAGAAAAGAAAACAAGAAACTTTCAGCAGCCGGGAAGCTTGGATGCCCTTGCATTAGAGGTAATGTCCGGTTATGGCGGAATGATTTCTGTAAATAAGCAGATTGAATTAAAAGGAATTGAATCCCAGCAGAATGAAACCGACTGGGAGTTTTTGCTGCGCCTTGCCGGCAGGGAGGGACTGAATCTTTATGAGAACGGAGTGTCTGCGGTGCCACATCTTGTTATCGGTGGCGATGGCTTTAAATCTGTAGATGAGATACCGGATGAAGTGGAAACCGGAGTAAACAGAAATATTGCAGAATACGAATTAATTCAGCGGAATGTAGAGCCGGAGGCAGCAGCTTATCAGTATGACAGCCGCAGCTGCAAGAGCAGTGGGGCAGAGCTTATGGCAGGCTATACCAGTGGAAAGGAAATGATTACCGCCACCAACATTGTGACAAAGGGCGGCGTATTGGTGAATCATTTAGAACTTTCCAATGTGAAAAGTGAACGGGCTGGCTATCAGACTTCTTCTAAAAGTGCAGCAGTAAAAACAGCCATTCTGACCGGAGAAGTCATTGGTGTAGAGGGAACGAATGTACAGGTACAGTTTGAAACAGAGGACAGTCAGGATACTGCAATGGCAGTGTGGATGCCCTATGAGTGTACAATGAACAACTATTTCTACTGTATGCCGGACATTGGAGACAAAGTTTACTGCTACTATGAGGATGGTGGAAACGGCGTCTGCTTAGGCAGCTTAAGAACCAATCTGGATAACCCGGATTTACAGGACAGCAGTGCCAAGATGCTGACGACTCAGGACGATATGATTCGTTTTATAGGAAATGCATTAGAGTTTTTAACCAACCGCAGCATGGTAGAGCAGGGCAGCAGTATTATGTCCCATGTAATGTTAGATAACGAGTCGGGCATTTCCATTCACAGTAATGGAGATGTGGTTTTTGATGCCACAGAGGGAGATGGAAAGATTGAACTGACAGCTACCGCAAAAGCAGGAGACGGTATGTTAGAAATGTATGCGGTAGCAGCGATTAAGCTGTCAGTTGCAGATTCCAGCATCAGTATTGCAGGAGACAGAATTGATATTAAATCTCCGGTGTTTTACTGGGAGGGAACTACAAAGCAGAGTGGTTATGAACACAAAGAGGATGAGATGCAGGACTGGTTTTCTGTGGGCTTAGATGCATTACAGTTTGGTCTTGATATCATCGGTATGTTGCCGATTCCGGGAGTAAGCCTTGCGGCAGATTTGATTAATGCGGGAATTTCCGCAGCCCGTGGTGACTGGTTTGGCTGTGCCATGTCCTTAGTGGGAGCAATTCCTGTGGCAGGAAGCTTAGCAAGTGCCGGAAAGCTTGGAAAAAATGCCTTAAATGCAGCACAGACCGTTACAAAGGTGGCATCAAAGGCAGGAGATATCGTATCGGGTGCAGCAAAAGCAGCCAACATGACAAAGCAGTTAAGCAAGCTTTCGGATATGGGAAAAGCATTGGTAAAGACGGTAAAATTTGTGATGAATGCGGTAGATATCGGGCAGGCAGTTATTACAGATGTGCAGTTAGTGGTTTTAATGGCTCAGGGAGAGTTTGACCCACTAAATGATGCGGATGATGCAGCATTATTAATACAGTCTATGCGCGGAAATTTATCCCTTTATAAGCATGGAAAAGAAGCCGCCGTGAAAAAGAAACAGGCAGGAAAAACAGCTGTACCGGAGGGGAATACCCAGACAGCCAAGAAGACAACCCAGGGAGATACATCCACAGAAAGGAAATGTATTAATGACCCGGTGGATGTTATTACCGGAAGTATGAGTATTCAGCACACCGATATGAATATTCATTATGCCGGTGGTGAATTTGAATTAGTGCGGAGCTACGAATCCGTACATAAGAATCCGGGCTGTATGTTAGGCAGTTATTGGTTTACAAATTTTGATGAGTGTATCTCTAAAGAAGGAAATGTCTATACCGTTATGCTAAGTGGTATGCATTTAGAGAAGTTTAAACTGACAGATACAGGATTTGTCAATTTAAGAAATGAAGACCCTTCGGTACAGCTTAGAAAAGCCCAGGGCGGTTATTGCTATAGGGATAATAAAAACCAGACAGAACGCTATTTTGCCGAGGATGGAAAGCTTTTAGCTTACTATGACAGAAATAAAGACGGTTTTGCATTGGAATATCGTGGAAATTTATTAGCTGAGGCGGTATTTACAGGAGGTGCAAAGCTTACTTTTTTATGGGAAAATAATAAGCTGAGCAGTGTAACAGACATCATAGGAAGAAGCGTTAGTTATCGTTATGAGCAGGAATTTCTAAAGGAAGTAGTCTGCGTAGACGGTGGTATTATCCGTTATGATTATACAAAGGAAGGCCGTTTGCATCAGATTTGCGACCAGAACGGAAAGAACTATGTGACAAATGAATATGACCGAAGAGGCAGAGTGGTTCGTCAGGTACTTTCCAATGGAGAAGAGTTTGTTACTTTTTATGATGATGCGAAAAAGGAAAATACCTTCCTTACCGTATCTACCGGGGAACGGATTGTATACACTTATGATGTCAGAAAGCTTCCGTTAAAAGAGTTATATGCAGACGGAACTTATATAGAAAAAGCCTACGACCAGTGGGAAAACGTGATTTACGAGCGTGACCGTAAGGGAAATGAAATACGTCGTGAATATAATGAGCAGGGGAAATGCATTCGTGAGGAATTTCCGGATGGATATGTTATTACAACCAGCTATGATACAATGGGCAACCCAAGGGAAATTACAGATAATGCAGGAGCAGTAACCAGATTCGAGTATGATAAAAAAGGAAATCTTCTTCTGGAAAGCAGAAAAATAGATGAAGAAAGATGGCAGAAGTTTACTTATACAAGAGATGCTCATGGCAGAGTTGTTTCCGGGGTGGATGCCAATGGAAATGCAGATAATTATGTGTATGAAGAGCATTTCAAGGAGCCGGTAAGATATTGCAGCCGGGAAGGTTCTGTCTTTCATTACAGCTATGATAAGGCTGGCAGATTGATGGAAGAAAGAAATGACGCAGGAATCAGACACTATGGTTATGATAATTATGACAGAGTGGTAATTGCTGCGGATGAGGAAGACAATACCACCAAAAGAACCTTTGACAGCTTAGGAAATCTTTTGACCACAACTTATCCCAAAAGCTATGCAGACAGAAAGAAAGACCCGGATATCCGAATGTTTTATGATGATTTTGAACACCCAATCCGCATCAAGGATGCCGAGGGCGGTGTGCAGGATATGAAACGTGATGCCCAGGGACGAATTGTGGAAGAAACAGGCCAGATTCCGGGAGAAGTTGTCCGCTATGAATATGAGGAATTCGAGGAGCCGGTTCGGATACGTTACCCGGATGGAGGCGTGGAACGTCGTTTCTATGATGTGAAGGGGAATATCATAAAACGTGTATTACCGGAGCAGTATGACAGCAAAACAGATGATGGTGCCGGAACTACTTATGAGTACGATAACAGAGAACGTTTAATCTGTGTTATGACATCGGAGGGAAAGGTGCAATGGAAAGGCGAATATGACTATCATGGGAACCTTATCCGTGTGGAAACTGCCGGTGGCGGAGAAAAACGTTATCGTTATAACCTGTTAGACTGGCTCATAGAGGAACGGGAGCTTTTAAGCAGAAGTGAAACAGAAGAATGCTGGTCCTTAGTACGCTATGAATATAATTATAATGGCAATCGTATCGGTGAACTTCGTTATACCGAAAATCAGACTTTAGATAGTGCAAGAGGAAGAATTCTGCATTTGAAATTCTTTTATGATAAGGAAAATCGTCTGATACGAAAAGAAGACGGACATGGTGCCAGTGAAGCATATGAATATGATGCAGTTGGTCGTCAGGTAAGAAGTATTCAGTATTTCCATGAACAGAAAAAACTAATAACAGAGTATACCTACAGTCCGGCAGGAAGGATTCTGGAAAAGAGTTTATTCGATGCGGCGGGAGTACTTCTGGCAAAGAGCCGATATATTTATGATGCCAACGGAAATGTAACAAAGGCTGTTACACCATTAGGACATGAAATCAGAAAAAGCTATGACCGCATGAATCGTGTAGTGGAAGAGATACATGAGGGCAGGGATGGTATGATTCATAATACCAGAACCTACAGCTATGACAGGAATGGTAATCTGACAGCTGTGACGATTGCAGATGGTACAGTCAGCAAAACGACCCGCTTCGCAATGGATGCCAACGGAAGAATGGCAGAGGTTATCTATCCGGATGGAAGTCATAAAAATGTATTCTATGATAAAAACGGATGGCTTACCGGTCTTTTAACACCGCAATTACAGAAAGCTGCGCAGGGAAAGGGCTATGCTTATAGCTATGATATGCAGGGAAGATGTCAGGCGGTAACAGGACCGGAAGGCAATGTATTAGAGCAGTATCATTATGATGAAAGCGGTCAGCTGGCAGGAGCCTATGATGCAAAAGGAAATGGAATTACCTACCAGTACGACTTGGCGGGCAGACGAATTCTTGCCAGCACCACAGGAGGCAGCAGCCAGAAGTGGGCTTACAATCCTTGGGGACAGGTCAATGAATTAACAGACGGCAATGGAAATGTGACAGGCTTTGAACTGGATGCCTGGGGAAGAGTTGTTACCGTCAACAAAGCAGATGGAAGCAAAGAGCAGTATACCTATGACCCGGCAGGAAAGATGTTGACCTCCGAGGACGGGGAAGGAAATATCAGCTCTTATCAATATGACAGCAGAGGAAATATGACAGGCAGGGTGGATGCACTGGGAAATGCAGACACTTTTACTTATGATGCAGAAAATTATCTTTCATCTCATGTTAACCGCAATGGAATCTGTACCAAATACAGCTATACCATGTATGGTAATTTGACGGAGCGTTATGTGACAGCAGAATCTGCCGCACAGGCGGGAGTAGAGCCACTACGGGAAAGCTTTGGCTATACCGGGGATGGCTTGCTTTCCTATGCCATCGGAGGTGGAATGCGCTATGACTATAGCTACGATTTGATGGGAAGAGTGATAGACAAATCCGCCAGTGGTAAAACACTGTTAAGCTATACCTATGACGCAGACGGAAAAGTGTTAACCCGTACAGACATCACCGGAAAGACAACAGAATACCGCTATGACTTAACAGGAAACCTAACCGAAGTCTATGACGACGGCACACGTCAGGCATTGTACGAATATGATGAAGCCGGCAGAAAAACTCGTCAGACCATCGGAAATGGATTAGTCAGTGAGTATGCTTATAATGCGGATGGCATCTTAAGGAGTTTAAAAACAAGCTTAAGTGGTGGCGTGACAGGAAGTCAGGAAGCTTCCGGCATGTTGTCAGCGATGGGAAATATATCGGCAAATGGAAATACCGGTATTCAGCTGTTGGCAGAAAACTACTACAGCTATGATGGAAACGGCAATGTAATTTGTAAAGATACCTTAAATGGAAGCAGTATGTACGGATATGATGTACAGAACCGCCTTACAAGCGTGAGCAGTTCTATGGGCGAAGAACGCTTCTCCTATGATAATGCCGGAAACCGTATTGAGCGCAGGCTAAAAACCGCTCAGGAAAATCTGGTGGAGAAATACCGCTATAATGCCGGAAACCGCTTGATGAGCGTGGAAAGACTGCGGGGGGAAATGGAAGAACCGCAGTTTGGTGAAGCAAATCTGGGTGAGGGAATGGGAACTGCACAAACACATGGTAACTCCCAGACCTTAGGAATCGCCAATGTTCCACAGATAGAAAGCTTTACTTATGACAAACAGGGAAATATGTTATCGGATGGCAGCTTTACCTATCGTTATGATTCCTTTAACCGCCTTGCAGTTGCTGAAGCTGAGGGAGCATGTCAGGTGAATCGTTATGATGCAGAGGGCTTACGTCACGAACTGGAAGAAAACGGAGAACTTGTGAAGTTTATCTTCTCCGGTAGAGAGGCAGTTGTAGAACAGGATGGGGATGGAAACCGGATTCGTTATATCCGTGGTTTAGACCTTATCTGTTCAGATAGTGAAAAAGCAAGAAACTACT
>X314_Red_Deer__coassemble_75_pt1 | contig 19609 bp, 17 predicted proteins | sample X314_Red_Deer__metabat2_high_PE_002 | metagenome-assembled genome bin X314_Red_Deer
AATGGGAATTGATTATTTGATAGAATGCCCGTTTACCAAGGAATTTATGTGCATGGAGCCGGAGGATTTTATTCGCATGTTGGTAGAAAAATTCCATGTAAAATGCTTTGTTTCCGGCGATGATTTCCATTTTGGACATAACAGACGCGGAGATTACCATATGATACAGCAATGTGCCGATATTTATGGTTATCAGGCAGTAGTTGTAAAAAAAGTACAGGAAGATGGAAGGGATATCAGCAGTACATTTGTGAGGGAGCGGATTGCCGCAGGTGACATTGAAAAGGCAAATCATTTACTTGGTTATCGTTATTTTGTGGAGGATGTGGTTTCTCATGGTAAAAAGATTGGGCGAACACTTGGAATTCCAACGATTAATCAGATTCCGCCGGAAGAAAAATTGTTGCCGCCATTTGGTGTGTATATTACCGAGGTTTTCATTGAGGGAGAATCCTATCATGGTGTCACAAACGTTGGAAGAAAGCCAACGATAGAAGGAGTAAATCCTGTGGGAGTGGAAACACATTTATTGGATTTTGCCGGTGATGTCTATGGAAAGAAGGCTACAGTAGAATTTATTTCTAGAATCCGTGAAGAAAGAAAGTTTGCTGGCGTAGATGAATTAAAGGCGCAGATGATGAGCGATATTGCATTTGCAAGAAATGCTTTCTGGTGATTGTTTTATGCTACGTGCTTGGCTAAACTTTAAGAAATATTACGAAAATATTACATAAATATGTTGACTTTGTAATGAATGACTGCTATACTGTTTGATAGTTTGTTGAGAAAGGTTATCAATGTAAAGCAGGAGGTCTTATGAAGGCAAGATATATCAAAGCACTTAGTCTTGGTCTGGCAGGCACTTTATTAATTTCTATGGCGGCGCTTAGTAATCCAAAATCAGATATAATTGCAGAAGAGTCTGATATAAATGTCCGGGCAGGAATTTGCGCAGAGATTGATACAGAAGCTTTATTTGTAGAACAAAACACACAACTTACTGCCGGTGTTACAGACGCAGTTGGTGTGGCGATGGAAGAAGCAGTCGGACAGGTTGCAGTGGCATCTGTTACAGAAACACAGGTGACAACTTCATTAACAGGACAGACAATGGATACAACCATTTTTGGATATACAAATATTGGTATTGCAGAAGTAGATGAGGGAAACCTTAATGTCAGGGAGGGTGCAGGTACAGATTTTAATCTGGTTGGTAAAATGCCAAATCACGCAGCCTGTGAGATTTTAGAAATTGAAGGTGAATGGTACAAAATCCAATCTGGTGAAGTAACCGGATATGTAAAGGGTGAGTACTTGATTACCGGAGATGAGGCAGCCCGCCTTGCGGAAGAATATAAGCAGACAGTTGCTAAATCAAATACAACCACTTTAAACGTAAGAGCAGAAGCAAATACAGACTGCTCAATTATTACAACAATGGCTGAGGGCGAAGAACTTGAGGTTATTGAAGTAGGTAACGAGTGGATAAAGGTTAATATTGATAGCGATGAAGGATTTATTTCCGCAGAATACGCAGATGTTTCTGTAGAATTGCCGAAGGCAATGACTATGTCAGAGGTTCGTTATGGACAAGGTGTATCAGATGTACGTGTTTCACTGGTACAATATGCATGTCAGTTCATTGGTAATCCATATGTCTGGGGTGGTACAAGCCTTACAAAGGGTGCGGATTGTTCCGGATTTGTTTTAAGTGTATTTGCAAATTATGGCATATCATTACCACACAGTTCCAGTGCGCAGTCTAATAGTGGAACAAAGATTTCAGCAGATGAGGCACAGCCGGGAGATTTATTCTTCTATGGCAATGGCAGAAGCATTAACCATGTAGCAATTTATATTGGAAATGGACAGGTTGTGCATGCAAGTTCACCAAAGTCCGGAATCAAGATTTCAAGTGCATATTATAGAACACCGGTAAAAGTAGTTCGAATCATAAATGACTAACGATAATTACCCGCTTGTTGACAAAATAATTGTTTACAAGCGGGTAAGTCTATGTTATACTTTCAAAGTATGAATTTAGCCCATATTCGGTAGATGGACACTCCGACCTTTTACTGAGTATCATGCATTATCGGGTGATTATTTAATAAGAAGGAGGATCATAACATGATCGCAAAAGAAAAGAAACAGGAAATTATTGCAAAATTCGGTAGAACACCAAACGACACTGGTTCACCAGAAGTACAGATCGCTCTTTTAACAGAACGTATCAACGAGTTAACAGCTCACTTAAAAGAGAACCAGAACGACCATCACTCAAGAAGAGGTCTTTTAAAGATGGTAGGTCAGAGACGTGGTTTATTAGCTTACTTAAAGAAGATCGATATCGAAAGATACCGTGCAATCGTTGAAGGTGTGGGCTGAAGAAAATAATTCATGTTATGGAAATAGAGCGGAGTTTCTTTCCGCTCTATTTTCGAATCATAAAATCGAATCAGCAATGAAGAAAATATGCAGAAGACATATCCGAGACCACTGAAAAGCGTATGTAGGACATGCTTTTTTCAGTAGTTTCGGGGCTTCTGTTTTTGTCAGACGATGTTATGACAATGATAAAGAAGGGAATATTCCCGCAGAAAAAGGAGATAGTTTATGTTTAAAAGTTTTTCAATGGAACTTGCCGGTAGAACTCTTACTGTAGATATCGGAAGAGTATGTGCACAGGCAAATGGCGCAGCATTAATCAAATATGGTGATACAACTGTATTATCTACAGTTACAGCATCTGTAAAACCAAGAGAAGGAATTGACTTCTTCCCACTTAGCGTAGAATACGAAGAGAAAATGTATTCTGTAGGCAAAATCCCGGGTGGATTTAACAAAAGAGAAGGAAAAGCATCTGAAAATGCAATTCTTACTTCCCGTGTTATTGACCGTCCAATGAGACCATTATTCCCTAAGGACTATCGTAACGATGTTACAATTAACAATATGGTAATGTCTGTTGATACAGAATGCCGTCCGGAAGTAGTTGCAATGATTGGTTCTGCACTTGTTACAACAATGTCAGATATTCCGTTTGATGGCCCATGCGCGACAACACAGATGGGTATGGTAAATGGTGAATTCGTAGTAAACCCATCCCAGAAAATCTGGAATGAAGGTGATTTACAGTTAACAGTTGCTTCTACAAGAACAAAAGTTATCATGATTGAAGCCGGAGCAAATGAAATTCCGGAAGCAAAAATGATTGAAGCAATCTATAAATGTCATGATGTAAACCAGACAATCATTGAATTTATGGACAAGATTGTTGCAGAATGCGGCAAACCAAAGCATGAGTATACAAGCTGTGCTATTCCGGAAGAAATGTTCGCAGCAATCAAAGAGATTGTTACTCCGGAACAGATGGAAGAAGCTGTTTTCACAGATGAGAAACAGAAACGTGAAGACAACATTCGTGAAATTACAGCAAAATTAGAAGAAGCATTTGCTGATAACGAAGAATGGTTAGCTATTTTAGGCGAAGCTGTTTACCAGTATCAGAAAAAGACTGTTCGTAAGATGATTTTAAAAGATCACAAACGTCCGGACGGTCGTGCAATCAATCAGATTCGTCCTCTTGCAGCTGAAGTAGATTTAATTCCAAGAGTACATGGTTCTGCAATGTTCACACGTGGGCAGACACAGATTTGTGACGTGGTAACTTTAGCTCCGTTATCAGAGGTTCAGAAGATTGATGGATTAGATGAAAATGTAGTATCAAAAAGATATATGCATCATTACAATTTCCCGGCATATTCTGTTGGTGAAACAAAAGTTTCCCGTGGACCGGGACGTCGTGAAATTGGTCATGGTGCGTTAGCAGAAAAAGCATTAATGGCAGTACTTCCTACAGAGGAAGAATTCCCATATGCAATTCGTGCCGTATCCGAAACATTTGAATCAAATGGTTCTACCTCTATGGCATCTACCTGTGCATCCTGTATGTCACTTATGGCTGCCGGTGTACCAATTAAAGCAATGGTTGCAGGTATTTCCTGTGGTCTTGTAACCGGTGATACAGATGATGATTATATTGTTTTAACAGATATTCAGGGATTAGAAGATTTCTTCGGAGATATGGACTTTAAGGTAACCGGTACTCATAAGGGTATTACAGCAATCCAGATGGATATTAAAATTCATGGTTTAACAAGACCTATCGTAGAAGAAGCAATTGCCAGAACAAGAGAAGCAAGACTTTACATTATGGATGAAGTAATGTCTAAAGCAATTGCAGAGCCTAGAAAAGAAGTTGGAGAATATGCTCCAAAGATTATCCAGGTTAAGATTGATCCGGCTAAGATTGGTGATGTCGTTGGACAGAAGGGTAAAACAATCAACGAGATTATTGCCCGCACAGGTGTTAAGATTGATATTTCTGAAGAAGGCGATGTATCTGTATGTGGTACAGACAAAGCTAAGATGGATCAGGCAGTTGATATGATTAAAACAATCACAACTGATTTTGAAGAAGGACAGATTTTCACAGGAAAAGTTGTCAGCATCAAGGAATTCGGTGCATTCGTTGAGTTCGCACCGGGAAAAGAAGGAATGGTTCACATTTCTAAGATTTCCAAGGAAAGAATCAATCATGTAGAGGATGTTCTTACATTAGGTGACACTGTGACAGTTGTTTGCCTTGGCAAAGACAAAATGGGACGTATCAGCTTCTCTATGAAGGATGTTCCAACAGAAGCATAATTTAAGTGTATGATTCCTGTATGTAAACAGGATAGAAAAGGAAACGGTTCATTTTAGGATGGATTGTTTCCTTTTTTGTATGTGAGAACGCATAGGAAAATCATGCGCAGTGCGTGAATCTGAGATATACACAAAGCGTATTTTGATGATAAAACAAAAAGAAAAACGAAATATCATATTTTATCCGGGATGATAGAAAGGTATGGTTATTTGTATGAAAAATTTTAGGGAAAAATACATAGGAGATAAAGCGTTTTACAAAATGGTGCTTTTAGTGGCACTGCCGATTATGATTCAGAATGGAATTACTAATTTTGTAAGTCTTTTAGACAATATTATGGTAGGACAGCTTGGAACAGAGCAGATGTCTGGCGTGGCAATTGTAAACCAGTTGATGAACGTATATAATATCTGTATTTTTGGTGCTGTTTCAGGGGCATCCATTTTCAGTGCTCAGTTTTATGGACAGGGAAATCATGAGGGGGTTAGGGATGCCTTTCGTTTTAAAATGGTATGCTGTACAATCATATTGCTGCTTGGACTGACTGTTTTTGCAACGGGTGGAAATACCTTAATTCAGCTTTTTTTAAACGATGATAGTGCAGCAAATATTGCAATGACCCATGAGGCAGGAATGCGGTATTTGTCTGTTATGATGATAGGAATGATTCCTTTTACCATCACACAGACTTATGCGAGTACGTTAAGAGAAACAGGACAGACAATTCTGCCAATGGCTGCAGGCATTTCTGCGGTATTTGTGAATCTTGTATTAGATTATGCATTTATTTTTGGATTTGCGGGGGTACCTGCAATGGGAGTTAAGGGTGCGGCAATCGCAACAGTAATTGCAAGAGTGATAGAGATGTCTATCGTCGTCATCCGGACACATTGTAACCAGAAGCGTAATATTTTCATCCGGGGCGTTTATCGAGGCTTTAAGATACCGGGAACACTGGTAAAACAGATTGTGAAAAAAGGAATGCCTTTATTAATGAATGAAGCACTCTGGTCCGGTGGAATGGCAGTTCTTTCTCAGTGTTATTCTATGAGAGGATTGGATGCAGTTGCTGCAATTAATATTTCAACAACGGTATCAAATCTGTTTAATGTGGTATTTATTGCGCTGGGAAGTTCAATTTCGATTGTGGTAGGACAGCAGCTTGGTGCGGGACAGTTAGAAAAAGCAGTAGATACTGACCGTAAGATGATATTTTTTTTCGTTGCATGTTGTTTTGTTGTTGGTTTGGTGATGCAGTTTGTTGCACCGACATTTCCGAATATTTATAACACCAGCGATGTTGTAAAAAATTTGGCAACAGATTTGATTTGTATTGCATCACTTTTTATGCCATTTTATGCTTTTTATCATGCTGCGTATTTTACGCTGCGTTCCGGCGGAAAGACAGTGATTACATTTTTATTTGACAGTTGTTATCTGTGGGTAATTAACATTCCTGTGGCGTTTTTATTAAGTCGTTATACAGGAATGGAGCTGATTCCGATTTATCTGACCTGCCAGTGTGTTGAGATTGTAAAAGGCGTGGTAGGCTTTGTATTGCTTAAGAAAAAGGTCTGGGTAAATAATATAGTAAATGCGTTTTAAAGAAAAAGTGAAATTGGATGCTGCAAATTTCCGCTTTCGGTGGAATATTTTGCAGTATCCAATTAAATTTCGTGAAACGGAATCGTACTGCCGACGCCGGAGGTTGTGTGTATTTTATAGTCATCCGTTATAAAAATAGCTTCTGTATTTTCTAAGGATTCAATCAGCTTTAAACCTTCCTCTAAGCCAAGAGAAAAGCAGGTAGTGCTTAAAGCATCCGCATTCGCGGAGCTATCGGTAATAATTGTAACCTCCAACAGATTGTTTTCATATGGATAACCGGTTTCTACATCAAGAATGTGATGATAGAGTTTTCCATCTACCTCAAAATAACGTTCGTAGATGCCGGAGGTAACAACTGTTTTGTCAGAAATTTCAACAGAGGCAATGGCAGAGCCGTCTTCAGAAAAAGGCTTTTGAATGCCGATAGTGTACGTGCTGCCATCTTTTTTTGCGCCAAGGGTTAATACGTTGCCACCAAGATTGATAATACCGCTTGTAACGCCATTTTCATTTAAGAATGCTTTCATTTTATCGGCAATGTAGCCTTTGGCAATACCGCCAAGGTCGATAGCACTTTCTGGATTTTTTAATGTAACCATATTTCCTTCAATAGAAATTTCAGTGTAATCGACTGTTGTAAGTGCAGTTTCTACCAAAGAAGCTGGGGGAAGATAGGAATCATTCATTTCGGATTCGTTAATTAATGATTTTGTAGAAAAATCCCACAAATCAGAGAGTTTTCCAATGGTAATATCAAATCTTCCATTGCTTAAATTACCATAGTAAATACCGAGTTCTAAAAGTTCAAGCGTTTCATCATGTACTTCCACAGGTGAACCTGCTGCCGCATTGATTTTTGATACGTCACTTTCTGCAATGGTTTTAGAAAAGTATCCTTCATACATGTCTGCTAACTCAAAACATTCCTCTAACAGATGCTCTTTGGAGGGGTCATAGATTGTCACGGAAATAATTGTATCAAAATAAAAGCCGGATTTTACGATTTTCTGCTCCTTGGTGTTGCATCCGGAAAAAGAAAGTATACTAAAAAGAAGCAGTGTAAGTGCCAATATATATAGGAAGAAACGTATTTTTTTCATAGTGGTAGATGTCCTTTCAAGTATCTATTATTTTTAAAAATTATTTTGAATTTTACAAGTACCAATACAGTATTGTATTTTACGAAATAATTCCTAAAAACTGTTTGATAAATTTATTATACATTCTTGAAAATTGCAACACAATAAACAATTTTGCAAGATATGAAAAAAGTTTTTTGATATTTTCATGGATATATGATACAGTAGAACATGGATTTCTGTATCAGAAGAAATGTTCTGATAGGAAACTGCTGAAAAATCTGGCAGGTACAGAGGATATGAAAAAGTTTATTACAGATTAGATAAGGGAATGAGGAAAATGGAACAGCAGAGTTTTTGTTTTAACAAGAAAAAAAGAGTAGTAGTAAAAATAGGTTCGTCTTCATTGAACCGTCCGGAAACCGGAAATCTTGATTTTACAAAGCTTGAGCACTTAGTACGTGAGCTTTGTAATATGCGTAACCGTGGCATGGATGTATGTCTTGTAAGCTCCGGTGCGATTGCAGTAGGAAGAAAATCCATGGGACTTACCGAGCGTCCAAAGGACATTTCAACAAAGCAGGCGTGCGCTGCCGTGGGACAGGCAAGACTTATGATGACTTATCAGAAATTTTTTGCAGAGTATAATCAGGTGGCAGGACAGGTACTTATGACAAAGAATACCATGGTAAATCCTGTTTCCAGAGAAAATGCGCAGAATACATTCGAAGAATTATTTCGTCTTGGGGTAATCCCGATTGTAAATGAAAATGATACAGTATCTACATACGAAATGCAGTTTGGTGATAACGATACACTTTCCGCTATCGTTGCATCACTTGTTGGAGCAGATTTACTGATTCTGTTATCAGATATCGATGGTTTATACACAGATGACCCAAGAAAGAACCCGGATGCTACCTTGGTAAAAGTAGTAGAAAAGCTAGATTCCGGTGTTTATGAAATGGCAAAGGGTTCTACAGGAAGTGACGTTGGAACAGGCGGTATGGCAACAAAACTGACTGCTGCAAAAATTGCAACCTTGTCCGGAACAGATATGGTAATTGCAAATGGAAAAGACGTATGCATTTTGCATCATATTTTAGATGATGAATTTATTGGAACTATTTTTAAAGCAGATAGAAACGAGAATTTCCATATTGCAGACTTCATTATGGAAACAATCGGTTAAAACATTAGAATTTAGAAAGGCGAAGTTTTTATGAAAAAAGAAGAGATCGACCGCATTAACGAATTATATCGTAAATCTAAGGCGGAGGGCTTGACAGAAGAAGAGAAAAAAGAGCAGGCACTGCTTCGTAAACGTTTTATTGCTGACGTAAAGGGAAGTATGACTGCACATTTAAATAATATCGATATGGTAAACGAAGACGGAACCATCGAAAATCTTGGAGAGAAATATGCAAGCAAAAAGAAGCTGTCGTAAGCTTCATATGGAACTGCGAAATAATATGATGATACAGCAGGTTTTGGAAGCGGGCAGAAGTATCTGCAAACAGCTGCTGACCTCTGACTGGTATCAAAACTGCAAGGTTATTTATGGCTATTATCCCCTTGGAAATGAAGTGGACTGTTTGGATTTTTTAGAAAAAGCACTTGCAGATAACAAGCGTGTTGCTTTACCACGAACAAGAGAAGACTGTGCCATGGATTTTTACGAGATACATTCATTAAATGAGGTACAGGAAGGTGCATTTCGTGTGAAAGAGCCTGTGGACAGCTGCCCACGCTTGGAAGAGGAAGAAGCCATTGTATTAGTGCCCGGTGTTGTATTTGACAGAAACGGTAACCGCTATGGCTATGGAAAAGGCTTTTATGACCGTTATTTCGAACGTTATCCAAAGTTGAAACGCTGTGCGCTGTCCTATGAGAATCAATTGGAAGAACAGCTTGAGACATTAGATACAGACGTAAAAATGCATCGTATTTATACGGAGATGAAATGCTATAGGTTTGATTGAATTAACCGAAAAAACTATATTAAAAATAAAGCAATAACGAATAAATAATGTTTGAACTTCAAATCAATAACAGTTATCTAATGTCTGAAAAAACATTAGATAGAAAAGTAAGCAGGAAAGGACGAAAAAAATGGAATTACTTGAAATATGTAAAAAAGCAAAAGGTATTGCCGGAGCAATTGGAATACTAGATACAAATACAAAGAATCAGGTGTTAGAAAATGTAGCGAAAGCACTTGTTGCCAATAGTTCTTATATTTTAGCAGAAAATGAGAAAGACTTAGAAAATGGCAGAAACAACAATATGCCGGAAGGACTTCTTGACCGGCTTGCCTTATCAGAAGTGCGCATTGCACAGATGGCAGAAGGTCTCACACAGATTGCCGGGTTAGAAGACCCAATCGGTGAAGTGATTTCTACAAAAATTCGTCCAAACGGTCTTTCTGTTGGAAAAAAACGTGTACCACTTGGCGTTGTTGGAATTATTTATGAAGCACGCCCAAATGTAACAGCAGATGCTTTCGGACTTTGTTTTAAGACAGGAAATGTTGTAATTTTAAAAGGTGGAAGTGATGCAATTTATTCGAATATTGCAATTGTTTCTGTAATTCAGAAAACTTTAAAAGAAATGAATCTGCCGGAAGCGGCAGTATCTTTAATTGAAGATACTTCCCGTGACACAGCAGCGCAGTTTATGAAAATGAATGAATATGTAGACGTATTAATTCCTAGAGGCGGTGCGGGCTTAATTCGTGCAGTAGTACAGCAGGCAACAATTCCTGTAATAGAAACCGGTACAGGAAACTGTCATATTTTTGTCGATGAAACAGCTGATTTTGATATGGCAATTGATATTATTTTCAATGCAAAAACACAGCGTATCGGTGTTTGCAATGCCTGCGAATCCTTAGTAATTCATGAGAAAATCGTAGATCAATTTATGCCATTATTAGCTGAAAAATTACAGACCAGGAACGTAGAAATGCATGCAGATGAAAAGACCTTACAGGCGGCAGAGAAAAATGCAGCGGTTCGTAAGGAATTAATCAAAGCGGCAACAGAAGAGGACTGGGGAACAGAATATCTTGATTATGTGATTTCTGCAAAAACAGTTGCATCTGTTGACGAAGCAATCGCACATATCAACCGTTATAATACAGGTCATTCCGAAGCGATTGTTACAAAGGATTACGACAATGCAGAGAAATTTTTAAATGAAGTGGATGCAGCATGTGTTTATGTTAATGCCTCTACCAGATTTACAGACGGCTTTGAGTTTGGTTTTGGTGCGGAAATCGGAATTAGTACACAGAAGCTTCATGCGAGAGGTCCAATGGGCTTAGAAGCGTTAACCAGCACAAAATATATTATCCGCGGTAATGGACAGATTCGCGGCTAAGAGTCTGAAAAAGCATATAACAGAATGCTTCCAAGAGGTTGTGTGCCGGTAACAGTAAATGGAATAGATATTAGTTAGGAAATATAAGCTTTATGAAAGAAAAGAAAAATATAACAATTATTGATAAAAAACAGATACCAACAGAGGAACCAGCAAGACAGTATTATTTTATGGATATTGCCAAGGAATACGTTCGCCAGCTGGCAGAAGAAAAAGGAGCACCATTAACCTTTCATGTCAGCACCTTTGGCTGTCAGATGAATGCCAGAGACTCCGAAAAACTGGTGGGAATTTTAGAAAAAATTGGTTATGTAGAAGAAGAGTCCGAGAAAGCAGATTTCGTTATTTACAACACCTGTACGGTACGTGAAAATGCAAATAACAAGGTATACGGCAGACTTGGATATTTGAATGGTTTTAAGAAAAAGAATCCATATATGATGATTGGACTTTGCGGATGTATGATGCAGGAGCCAACCGTTGTTGCAAAAATTCAGGAAAGCTACCGTTTTGTAGATTTGATTTTCGGTACCCACAACATTTATAAATTTGCGGAGCTGATTGTAACAGCATTAGAATCTAATACAATGACTATTGATATCTGGAAGGATACGGACAAGATTGTTGAGGATTTGCCGGTAGAACGTAAATATTCTTTCAAATCCGGCGTGAATATTATGTTTGGCTGTAACAACTTCTGCAGCTATTGTATCGTTCCATATGTAAGAGGACGGGAAAGAAGCCGTGAACCAAAGGAAATCGTGCGTGAAATTGAGCGTCTGGTTGCCGACGGTGTTGTAGAGGTTATGCTCTTAGGGCAGAATGTAAACTCTTATGGAAAGAACTTAGAGCAGCCAATGACCTTTGCCGAACTTTTGCAGGAAGTTGAAAAAATCGAAGGCTTGAAACGAATTCGTTTTATGACTTCTCATCCAAAGGATTTATCCGACGAATTGATTGAAGTGATGAAAAATTCGAAAAAAATCTGTAAACATATGCATCTTCCGTTACAGTCCGGAAGCAGCCGTATCTTAAAGATGATGAACCGTAGATACGATAAAGAGCATTATTTAGAGCTGGTTGATAAAATCAGAGCGGCTGTTCCTGATATTGCACTTACTACAGATATTATCGTTGGTTTCCCGGGCGAAACAGAAGAGGACTTTGAAGAAACCATGGATGTGGTGCGCAAGGTTCGTTATGACAGCGCATTTACTTTTATTTATTCCAAACGTACCGGAACACCGGCTGCAACAAGGGAAGATCAGGTTCCTGAGGACGTGATTAAGGCTCGTTTTGACCGTCTGCTTGCAGAGGTTCAGAAGATTTCAGCAGAGAAAGCTGGAAAGTATACCGGTCAGGTGCATGAAATCTTAATTGAGGATGTAAATGATCATGATGCATCTCTGGTGACCGGACGTATGAGTAACAATTCAATTGTCCATGTTCCCGGAACAAAAGATATGATTGGAACACTCCAGAAGGTTGTTCTAGAGGAATGTAAAGGATTTTACTATATTGGAAAGGTTGTTTCTTAAATGAAAAAGAGACTGTCTTTAAATGATATCAGATTTATCATAGGAATTGCGGTAGCACTGCTGGTGCTGTTAGCGGCATCCTTTTTCTTAAATGGGGAAAAAGGTGCAGAGGTTCAGGTAACCATTGATGGTGAAGTTTATGGAACCTTTTCATTATCTGAGAATCAGGAAATTCCGATTATGATTGATGGAGTGACAACGAATCTGCTTGTGATAAAGGATGGAAAAGCAGATATGACAGAGGCAGACTGCCCGGATATGCTGTGTGTGCATCAGCGGGCAGTTTCAAAAAATAATGAAAGCATCGTGTGTCTGCCAAATAAAGTAGTTGTGCAGGTAATCGGTGCCAAAGAAAGCGGGTTTGATTCTTTTGCAAAATAAGGTTGCTCATTTGGGCGTATTTCTGGCTGTTGCATTAATTTGCAGTTATATCGAATCTCTGATTCCATTTTATTTTGGAATTCCCGGTGTAAAGCTTGGACTTACTAATATTGTTGTGGTTTTGATGCTTTATTGTGTGGGAACAAAGGAAGCGTTTTTTATTTCCCTACTTCGAATTGTGCTTGCCGGATTTATGTTCGGAAATATGTTTAGTATTTTATATAGTCTTTCAGGCGGATGCTTTAGCTTTCTTATGATGTATCTGTTAAAAAAGACAGGAAAACTAGGAATCCTTCCAATCAGCATTATGGGTGGTCTTTCACATAATATAGGACAAATGGTGGTTGCAGCGTTTATTGTAAGTAATTATCAGATTTTATATTATCTGCCGGTTCTTTTGATTGCAGGAGCTGTAACAGGACTTCTCATCGGAATTGCTGCGCAGGAAGTGATTTTACGAGTTGGGAAAAAGTTTTCTTTTATGCAGAAAAGTTCGCACAAATGAAAGAGTATTTTTACCAAAGTAAATACAAACAGGAGGTTTCGGAATGTATTCATATATCAGAGGAATATTGACCGACATGGAAGAAGATTTAATCGTTGTAGAAACCGGTGGTATTGGATATAACATCTACACAACCGGACAGACCTTCAATTATCTTCCGTCAGTAGGAGAAGAGGTTAAAATCTATACCTATTTACACATCAGAGAAGATGCGATGATACTATATGGTTTTTTGACAAAGGATGACCTTCGCGTATTTAAGCTTTTAATTGGTGTAAATGGCATCGGGCCAAAAGGTGCCCTTGCAATTCTTTCTGTCATGACGACAGATGATTTGCGGTTTGCAGTGTTAGGTGATGATGCCAAGGCGATTTCAAAAGCACCGGGAATTGGTGCAAAGACAGCCCAAAGATTGATTTTGGAACTGAAGGACAAGCTAAGTCTTGAAGATGCCTTTGAACAGAAGTTTGCCAATACACAGATGAAGGAAGAAACAAAGAACCATGCAAAAGGCGTGAAAAACGAGGCAGTACAGGCATTAGTAGCATTGGGATATTCGTCATCTGAGGCGTTAAAAGCATTAGATGGTATTGAAATTACAGAGGCTACCGATGTGGAAGATATCTTAAAGGCTGCATTAAAAAATATGGCATTTTTATAAAAAAACTAGTACTTTTTGCATAGAATTATGCAAAAAGAAATAAACGTGCAGGAAAAAATTCATGTACAAATTTGTATCTGCAATAACATAAAAGCAAATGAAAGCTTGCAGGTACTCGAAAGGGCATAGTTAGTAAAATGGAAAAACGTGTAATTTCGACTCAGGTCCAGGAAGAGGACTTAAAAATTGAAAAAAATCTCCGACCGCAGACTTTGGATGATTATATCGGACAACAGAAAGCGAAGGATAATTTAAAAATCTATATTGAAGCTGCAAAAGCAAGGGGCGAAGCCTTAGACCATGTATTGTTTTTCGGACCGCCGGGTCTTGGAAAAACAACACTTGCCGGCATTATTGCAAATGAAATGGGAACCCATATGAAGATTACTTCCGGCCCTGCGATTGGAAAACCCGGCGAAATGGCAGCAATCCTAAGCAATCTGCAGGAAGGTGACATTCTTTTTGTGGATGAGATTCATCGTTTAAACCGTCAGGTAGAAGAAGTACTTTATCCTGCAATGGAGGATTATGTCATTGATATTATGATTGGAAAAGGAGCCACAGCACGATCCATTCGTCTGGATTTACCAAAGTTTACCTTAGTTGGTGCAACTACAAGAGCAGGACTTTTATCAGCGCCGCTTCGTGATCGTTTTGGAGTGATTCATCATTTAGAATTTTATACTGTGGAGGAACTTCAAACGATTATTATTCATTCAGCTGCAAAACTTGGAGTAGAGATTGATACAGAAGGAGCCTTTGAGCTGGCAAGACGTTCGAGAGGAACACCACGACTTGCCAATCGTCTGTTAAAGCGTGTCCGGGATTTTGCAGAAGTAAAATATGATGGTAAAATTTCAAAAGAGGTTGCAGCCTTTGCACTTGATTTGTTAGAAGTTGATAAATACGGATTAGATCAGAATGACAGAAATATTTTAATGACAATGATTGATAAATTTCAGGGTGGTCCGGTGGGCTTAGATACACTCGCTGCGGCAATTGGCGAAGATTCCGGAACAATTGAGGATGTTTACGAGCCTTATCTTGTAAAAAATGGATTTATCATTCGTACGCCAAAAGGAAGAATGGTAACAGATCTTACTTATCAGCATTTCGGATTAGAACGTTAGATTTGCAGGTAATATCTTAAAATCGACAGCTTTTAAGACGAAAAGTAGTTGATTTTGGGTTTTATTGCCATTATAATATACTATATGTTGTGGATTAGAATAATCCAGGGAGGAACTGTTATGTCAGAGAAGGCCAGTGCAGAAGTCATCATTGGTGGTAAAGTATATACGCTAAGTGGTTATGAAGGGGAAGAGTATCTACAGAGAGTAGCTACATATATCAATAATAAAATCAATGAATTTGAGGCTATGGAGTCGTTTCGCCGTTTTCCGGTTGATATGAAGGCAACATTAATTCAGCTGAATATCGCGGATGATTATTTTAAGGCAAAAGCGCAGGTGGAGAAATTAGAAAAGGACATTGAATTAAAGGATAAAGAAATTTATGATTTAAAGCATGACCTGATTTCAAACCAGATTAAAGCTGAGAGTGATGAAAAATCATTAAAAGAATTGGAGGCAGAAAACCGTGAGCTGCTTTTAAATAAAGCACGTTTGGAAGCTTCTTTAGAGGATGCACTGCTTGGAAAAGTGCCTTCCATGAAAAAAACAAAAGAGTAAGCAATGGGGGCGGAGTATTTCGTCCCCATATTTTCTATGTTTCATTTTTGTGCAGATTAGAAATGAGGAATGTATGATAAATCAGAAGAAAAATAAATTAGAATTACTTGCACCGGCAGGTTCATTAGAAACCTTTAAAGCGGTTATCCACGCAGGAGCAGATGCTGTTTATCTAGGGGGAAATTCTTTTGGTGCAAGAGCATATGCGAATAATTTTTCAAAAGAAGAATTATTATATGCAATTGATTATGCACATATTCATGGAAGACAGCTTTATCTGACAGTGAATACCTTATTGAAAGAGCAGGAATTAGAACATCAGCTGTATGAGTATTTACTGCCATATTATAAGCAGGGGCTTGATGCTGTCATTGTGCAGGATTTGGGTGCATTTTCTTTTATCAGAGAGGCTTTTGGTGATTTAGAGATTCATACCAGTACCCAGATGACAGTTACAAACCGCTATGGGGCACAGCTTATGAAGGATATGGGGGCATCACGGGTTGTGACTGCCAGAGAGATGTCTTTTGCAGAAATTAAAGATATCGCAGACCATGTGGATGTGGAAATCGAAAGCTTTGTGCATGGTGCATTATGCTATTGTTTTTCCGGGCAGTGTTTACTTAGCAGTATGCTTGGCGGACGAAGTGGTAACAGGGGACGATGCGCACAGCCATGCCGCCTTCCATATGAAGTATTTGACAAGACGCGAAAAAAAATAATTAAGACTGGACCATATGTTTTAAGTCCGAAGGATCTTTGTACGATTGATTCTATTCCATACCTTGCAGAGAATGGTATTTTCTCATTTAAAATCGAGGGAAGAATGAAACAGGCAGAGTATGCGGCAGGAGTGGTTTCTGTTTACCGGAAATATATGGACCGGTATTTAGAATATGGCAAAGAGGGTTATAAGGTACTGCCGGAAGATGCAAAAAAATTGTTTGATTTCGGAAATAGAACTGGTTTTACCAAGGGATATTATGAGAAGCATAATGGAAAAGACATGATTACCTTTGAGAAGCCGAATCATGCAAAAGGGAACGAAAAACTGCAAAATGAAGTCAAAGAAACCTATATCCAAAATGAAATCAAAGAAAAAATCAATGGAGAATTAATATTAAATAAAGAATTTCCTGCTAAAATGGAAATTGATTGTAAGGGTGTTTTGGTGTCTGTCACAGGAGATATTGTACAGGCTGCATTAAAACAACCTCTTTCTCAGGAAAAAATCAAAGAGAACGCGAAGAAAACAGGAAATACGCCGTTTGAATTTGAAGAACTGGTTATTGAGGCAGAACAGGATATTTTTATGCCGATGAAATCAATTAACCAGTTGCGAAGAGATGCGTTAGAAGCTTTAGAGGTAAAGCTTACCGAAAGCTATCGAAGAAGTGAGCCAATAAAAGAGCATTCTTTAGAAATGATAGCTGCCGAAAAAGAGGAAACAGGTAATCGGGTAGAGACAATGCAAAGGGATTGGTGTGAAAAAAATAGAGATTGTGAAAAACTTAACACATTCTCAGACAGCCGCTTTATCGTATCTATCGAATCCCGCAGCCAGCTTTCTTATGTACTTTCTTATGAAGCGGTAGATGATGTATATCTTGATAACAGCTGTTATACGAGAAAAGATTTTGCAAAGGAGCTTGTATCAGATGTTAACGCAATTCATAATGCCAAAAAACTGGCGTATTATATTCTTCCGACAGTTTTCCGTAAGAAATCGTCTGATTTTTATCTTGAACAGCTGGAAATACTGAAAGCAGGCGGATTAGACGGCATTGTGGTAAAAAGTTATGATGCGCTGCATTTTGTAAAAAAAATGTTGCCGGAATTATCAGTCATCTGCGACCAGAATTTATATACTTATAATAATCGTGCTGTAAAAGCATTATCAGAGCAAAATCCGCTTCGATTAACCGTTCCGTTTGAATTAAACCGTAAAGAAATTGAACGGCGAAAAAACGAAAACAGCGAGATGGTGATTTATGGTTATCTTCCATTGATGACATCTGCCCAGTGTGTGCATGCCAATACCGGAAAATGTGATAAAGTGCCGGATATTACATATTTAAAAGACCGGTATGGCAAATATTTCCCGGTAAAAAATAACTGCATGGAGTGTTATAATACTTTGTACAATACAACACCACTGATGCTGTTTGGATATGGAAAAGAATTGCGGGATGCAGGAATAAGAGCATTTCGCCTTTCCTTTACGATTGAAGAAGAAACGGAAATAAACGAAGTTTTTTCACTTTACGAAGAGGTATTCCAAAAAGGAGTACGCAAATTAAATGATATATATTCCGGAGAATATACTAACGGACATTATAAAAGAGGAGTCGAGTAAATTATGTCAAACCTCATCATCGATATATCAAAGTATTTGATGATATTTTTATTTGCATTTTATACTTATGAAGGATTTGCAGCTTTAAGGCGCCAAATCAGTCAGGAAAAAAAGAATAGAATTTTAAGACGCCAGAGTGTTTCCACTTATCTGATACATGCGCTTGGATATTTAAGTATTTATATAGCAACAGATGATGATGCAATGATTATTTTCTATGTGGTGCAGATTGTCTTTTTCATGGTACTGCAAAGTTGCTATCAGTTGATTTACGAGAATACATCACGACTGGTGACAAATAATCTCTGTATGTTTTTATGCATTGGTTTTATTATGCTGGCGAGATTATCTTTTGATAAGGCAATCAGACAATTTATATTTGCTGTTATTTCTGTGATTGTTTCGCTGATTATTCCGGTCTGTATCAGGAATGTGGGTTTTGTACGAAAACTGTACTGGATATTTGCGGCAGTTGGAATTTTACTGCTTGGAATTGTTGCAGTTGCAGGGCGCACAAGCTATGGTGCGAAACTGTCCATTTCTATTGCAGGATTTTCCTTACAGCCCAGCGAATTTGTAAAAATACTGTTTGTGTTTTTTGTAGCAGGAATGCTTTATGAAAATACAACCTTTAAAAGAGTTTGCATTACAACGGTGCTGGCCGGGGCGCATGTTTTAATACTGGCATTATCAAGAGATCTTGGAGGAGCATTGATTTTCTTTATTGCATATCTTGTAATGTTATATGTTGCAACAAGAAAGGTATATTATTTTGGTGCAGGCATTATATGTGGTGCGGCAGCGGCGGTTGTTGGGTATCATCTTTTTTCCCATGTACAGGTCAGGGTGCTTGCATGGCAGGCACCATTAAGTGTTATAGATAATGAAGGATACCAGGTCAGCCAGTCCCTGTTTGCCATTGGAACAGGCAGTTGGTTTGGAATGGGGTTATATCAGGGATTGCCAAATAAAATTCCTGTTGTTGAGCAGGATTTTATTTTCTCAGCAATTGCAGAAGAACTGGGAGGTATTTTTGCCATCTGTCTGATTATGGTTTGCATCAATTGCTTTTTCATGTTTTTAAATATTGCGATGCAGATGAAAGACCAGTTTTATAAGCTGGTTGCGTTAGGACTTGGTACTGTTTATGGATTTCAGGTTATTTTAACTATAGGCGGCGCAATTAAATTTATTCCGTCAACAGGTGTGACTCTTCCTTTAGTTAGTTATGGAGGAAGCTCGTTAGTTACCTCAATGATGATTTTTGCAATCGTTCAGGGCTTATATATTTTAAGACAGGATGAGAACAGCCAAATGGGACGGGATTGTGGCACTAAAGGAGAAGTAAAAACGAATGGAAAGAGAACAGGAAAGAAAACAAAATTCGACACAGAAATCGAACGCTTCTCGTAAGAATCACGAGTTTGCGGTTGTGACCTACTTTTTTCTTGCAATTTTTGTAGGCATGATTGCATATTTTGTATATTTTCAAGTAAGTAAAAGCGAGGAGTTTATCAGCAGCTCTTATAATAAAAGACAGGATTTGTTTGCACAGAAGGTTGTGCGTGGTGACATTCTTTCATCAGAAGGATATGCGCTGGCAACAACGTTAACGGATGCAGAAGGAAATGAGAGCCGTTATTATCCTTATGAGAATATGTTTTCGCATATTGTAGGCTGTGCAACAAACGGTAAATC
>X314_Red_Deer__coassemble_77_pt1 | contig 19212 bp, 10 predicted proteins | sample X314_Red_Deer__metabat2_high_PE_002 | metagenome-assembled genome bin X314_Red_Deer
GGTGAAGAATATCTGGTTAATTCAGAAATGCTGGAAACCTTATATAATGGCTGCTACATTTTGTATTACGAGCATATGAAAAAGGGGCAGGTGGCAAGATATGCACCGGAGGATTTGTATCTGGGACAGGAAAACGTATATGCAGAGGAAGAATTAGAATTATTTGAAAGCTATTATTCCTCGAAAGAACACATTTTTGAAAGCTATCGATCTGAAATTGACTATTATGCTACCGATGGAACTGATTTTGCAAAAAATACCGACCATGCAATCGAAGAAGTTTTACTGGAAAACCCAGCTAAGGATAAGATGGAAGAACTGAATGAATTGTATGCGTATTGTCTGGTGCTTTCTTTCGATGAAAATGGTGTGATGAATTTTTCTGTGGAGCAGTCTGATGATATGCCTGTAGATGTATTAATCAAAAATATGCAAAAAATTGAATGCGAAGTGAATTTGCAGGATGCATTGGTAGAATGGGGAGTAGAAGATTTAGAGACAACTCCAATCAAAGATTTTACTGTTGTTTATGGCATTTTAAAAGGCACTGAAAACAGTATTCTGATTAGCTATGAAAGAATGTATGATAGTACATATTATAATCGCATCACCAATAATGCGGGATGGCTTTATGCGATTTCAATTGTAATTTTATTTTGCTTATCACTTTTTATGACAAGTCCTAAACTCTGGTCAGATATTACGGATTTTAAAAGAAATGAGAAATGGTACACATTAGAGATTGCGTGCATCGGACTGATTTGCATTGGTGCTTTCTATTCGGTTGGACTGTGTGACAATATTTATTTGTTTGGTTATGATAACATTGAAAGTTTGACAGGGTTAATACTTGGGGGAAGTAAGGAGCAGTGGTCAGTCTTTTGGGCAGTGGCAGTAAGTGTTTTTTTAATTTATGTATGCATTTACGTTTCTATATTTTTGGTTCGCCCATTGTTTTCACTGGGACTTAGAGAATATATCAGACAGTACAGCTTTTTCTATCAGATTTTTCCATGGATGAAGAAAACGTGGAAAAATTTTAAGGATGAAGTAAATCATATTGATTTTAGTCAAAAATCAACTAAAACGATATTAAAAATCGTAATCGTAAACTTTGGAATCCTTGCAGTTTTAATGTGCATGTGGATGTTTGGAATTATTGGATTAGTTGTGTATTCTATGGTGCTGTTTTATCTGCTGAGAAAATATTATGATAAAATCGCCAAGGATTACCGCATATTAATGAACGCTACAAGCCGCATTGCAAATGGGGATTTAAATACCATAATTACCGAAGATATTGGGGTGTTTGAGCCGCTTAAAGAGGAACTTTTTAAAATTCGTACCGGCTTCAAAAAAGCAGTGGATGAGGAAACAAAAAGTCAGCGAATGAAGTCAGAACTGATTACGAATGTTTCGCATGATTTAAAAACACCACTGACAGCAATTACAACCTATGTAGAGCTTTTGAAAAAAGAAGATATTACAGAAGAGGAACGTCGTTCCTACATAGAAACCTTGGATAAAAAATCCCTGCGTTTAAAAGTATTGATTGAAGATTTATTTGAAGTGAGCAAAGCAAACAGCAACAATATTACTGTAGACTTAATCGATGTGGATGTGGTAAATCTGATGAAGCAGGTTTCCATTGAACACACCGATAAATACGAGGCAATGGGAATCGAGCTTCGCTGGAATTTGCCGGAGGAAAAAGTGATTTTAAAACTTGATAACCAGAAAACCTATCGTGTATTCGAAAACTTATTCGTAAATATTCAAAAATACGCAATGCCAAACAGTCGCGTTTATATTGATGTGAATAAGACAGCTGATAAGGTGCAGATTACCTTAAAAAATATGTCTGCTGTGGAATTAAATGTCCGCCCGGAAGAATTGACAGAGCGTTTCGTGCGAGGAGATGCTTCCCGTAACACCGAAGGCTCAGGACTGGGTCTTGCAATTGCCAAAAGCTTTACAGAAGCTCAGAACGGAACATTTGAAGTTGCAGTAGATGGGGACTTATTTAAAACCGTACTTATTTTTGAAATTTAGGGACGCAGCCTAAATTTCGGAATCCGGGGACGCAGCCTAAATTTCGAAATCCGGGGACGTAGCCTAAATTTCGAAAAAAAGGCTACGTCCCCAAATTTCGAAAAAAAGGCTGCGTCCCCGAATTTCAAAATTTCGACTGGAAACGAAGTACCAAATACACTATAATAATAGAGGCTTTAAAAATGAGGATGGAGGGATTTGGATATGGAAACAATGGAAGATTTTAAAGCAGAACTTGAAGCATCCTTTCGTAAAATTAACGAGGGTGATATTATTACAGGAACTGTAATCGCAGTCAGTGAGGAAGAAATCACACTGGACTTAAAATATTATGCACAAGGAATCATCAAGGTAGAAGATTTCAGCAACGACCCGGATTTTGCAGTACTTGAGGAAGTTCATGTGGGAGATGAAATCGAAGCAACAGTTGTACGCAGAGATGATGGACAAGGTAATATTTTACTTTCCAGAAAAGAAGCAAATGATGTTCTTGCATGGGAAAAATTACAGCAGATGATGGATGAGGAAACTGTTGTAAAGGTTAGAATCAAAGAAAGCGTACCAAGTGGTGTGGTAGCTTATTTAGAGGGCATCCGCGCATTTATTCCGGCTTCACAGTTAGCACTTGATTATGTGGAAGATACAGAAAGCTGGGTAGGAAAAGAGCTTGATGTGAAAGTGATTACTGTAGACGTAGACAAGCAGAAGCTGGTTCTTTCCGGAAAATCAGTTGCTAAAGATGCTGCAATCGAAGAACGCAACCACAAGATTTCCATGATTGTACCTGGCAGTGTGTTAGAAGGAACGGTAGAATCCTTAATGCCATATGGTGCATTTATCAATCTTGGTAATGGTTTAAGCGGACTGGTTCACATTTCACAGATTTGTGAAAGAAGAATCAAAAAGCCGTCAGAAGTATTAAAAGAAGGTCAGAAGGTAAAGGCAAAAGTATTAAATACCAACGATAATAAAATCAGCCTTTCCATGAAAGCATTAGAAGAGGAAATGGTAGATACAGAACCGGTAGAAGAACTGGAAAATTATACTGCAACCGAAAGTGTAGGTTCAAGCCTTGGCGATTTACTTTCTAAGTTTAAGTTTGACTAATATATTATGTGCGTTATTATGCGTTTTTCCATGTGACAAAGTAATAAAAAGCGGCTTTGCCAGTGTCTATAACATTGGCAGAGCCGTTCTTTTGTTTTTTCGAAAATCATTTTTTTCTAAAATTAGTTGTCATTTTCATCATCTGCAGACATATTGTAAACCGCACGTTTTCTAGCCATTTCGTCATTTTCAAGGTATTCGTCGTAAGTAGAAACCTTATCAATAAATGTTCCATCCGGTAAGAACTCGATAATACGGTTTGCAGTTGTCTGAACTACCTGATGGTCACGGGATGCAAAAAGGATTACACCAGGGAATTTGATTAAACCGTTGTTTAATGCGGTAATAGATTCCATGTCAAGGTGGTCAGTTGGCTCGTCAAGAATTAAAACGTTGCTTGCCTGAATCATCATGCGGGAGAGAAGTACACGTACTTTTTCGCCACCGGATAATACACGCATTTTCTTAACACCATCTTCACCTGCAAAAAGCATACGTCCTAAGAAACCGCGTACATAAGTCGCGTCCTTAATCTCAGAGTACTGAGTCAGCCAGTCAACGATAATTAAATCTGTATCAAAAATTTCTGTGTTGTCCTTAGGGAAGTAGGACTGGCTGGTGGTAACACCCCATTTATAAGTACCGGAATCCGGTTCCATTTCTCCTGCAAGAATTTTAAATAAAGTAGTTTTGGCTAATTCGTTTCCGCCGACAAAAGCAACTTTATCATCATGACCTACGATAAAGGAAACGTTATCTAAGATTTTTACACCATCAATGGTTTTGGTAATTCCCTCTACTGTAAGAACTTCGTTTCCGATGTCACGGCTTGGACGGAAATCAATGTATGGATATTTACGGCTGGATGGACGAATCTCATCAAGCTCAATTTTTTCCAAAGCTTTTTTACGGGCAGTAGCCTGTTTTGACTTAGAAGCGTTCGCAGAGAAGCGGGAAATAAATTCCTGTAACTCTTTGATTTTTTCTTCTTTTTTCTTATTGGCTTCCTTCATCTGTTTTACCAATAACTGGCTGGATTCATACCAGAAGTCATAGTTACCGGAGTAAAGCTGAATTTTACCGTAGTCAATATCAGCGATATGAGTACATACCTTATTTAAGAAGTAACGGTCATGGGAAACCACGATAACAGTATTTTCAAAGTTAATTAGGAACTCTTCTAACCAGCCGATAGCATCTAAGTCAAGGTGGTTGGTAGGCTCGTCGAGTAATAGAATATCCGGGTTACCGAATAATGCTTGGGCAAGTAAAACCTTAACCTTTGTTGCACCCGGAAGGTCAGCCATGATGGCATAGTGATCTTCTGTTGCAATTCCAAGACCATTTAATAAAGTAGCAGCATCAGATTCAGCATTCCAGCCGTCCATATCAGCAAATTCTGCTTCTAATTCGCTGGCACGGATACCGTCTTCATCGCTGAAATCTTCCTTTGCGTAGATGGCATCCTTTTCTTTCATAATTTCGTAGAGTCTTTTATTTCCCATGATAACAGTATCAAGGACAGTAAATTCATCATATTTAAAGTGATCCTGCTGTAAGAAAGAAAGACGCTGACCGGGAGTGATAATTACTTCACCGCTGGTTGGTTCAATCTGTCCGGATAATATTTTTAAAAAGGTAGATTTACCTGCACCGTTGGCACCAATCATACCATAGCAGTTGCCTTCGGTAAATTTGATGTTTACTTCTTCAAATAATGCTTTTTTTCCGAGACGCAGGGTTACGTTGCTTGCACTAATCATATTCATTCTCCTTCATATCTTTTCCTATTAAACTATTCGCTTTCAGAATTTCCAAAACAATCCTATTCCATGTGGAAATAGCATATGATACATTGTAATTGTTCTGAATGGGCAAATAGTAATAATTACGGGCTTTACGCATCAATGTGTATGATACTAGAAAAGCAGTGGAAAAGCAACTTTTTTTCTGAAATTGCACATTGTTTTGTACAGTCCAAATTCTTTACATTGGTTTAAATTAATGGTAAAATTAGTGCTAAGTGAATGAATTGTCAGAATTAGACGTGATAAACTTGACAATTTGTTAAAAATTTATCAAAAGTGAAGGAGGAATCAGTAATGTCCAGAGTAAAACAGTCAATGGATGGTAATACGGCAGCGGCTCATGTTGCTTATGCCTTTACCGATGTTGCAGCGATTTATCCAATTACTCCATCCAGCCCAATGGCAGATTCAGTAGATCAGTGGTCTGCAGTAGGACGGGAAAACGTTTTTGGAAATCAGGTGAAAGTAGTTGAAATGGAATCAGAAGCAGGGGCAGCAGGTGCTGTTCATGGTTCTCTTGCAGCGGGGGCGTTAACAACTACCTTTACAGCTTCCCAGGGACTTTTATTAATGATCCCTAACATGTATAAGATTGCGGGTGAGCAGCTTCCGTGCGTATTTGATGTATCTGCGCGTACCGTAGCGACACAGTCATTAAATATTTTTGGTGATCACAGTGACGTATATGCCTGTCGTCAGACCGGTTTTGCGATGTTATGTGAGACAAACCCACAGGAAGTTATGGATTTAAGTCCGGTTGCACATTTAGCAACAATCGAAGGAAAAGTGCCATTTATCAACTTTTTTGATGGTTTCCGTACCTCACATGAGATTCAGAAAATTGAGAAATGGGATTACGCTGATTTGAAGGAAATGTGCAATATGGAAGCGGTTGCACAGTTCCGTGCACATGCATTAAATCCGGAGCATCCGGCAATGCGTGGTTCTCACGAAAATGGAGACGTATTTTTCCAGCATCGTGAAGCATGTAACACAGTTTATGATGCATTACCGGCAGTCGTAAGCAAATACATGAAGAAAGTTAATGAGAAGCTTGGAACAAATTACGATTTGTTTAACTATTATGGAGCAGAAGACGCAGAGCGTGTCATCGTTGCTATGGGTTCTATCAACGACGTTGCAGAGGAAGTTATTGATTATTTAACAGCAAGAGGAGAAAAGGTCGGTTTAGTAAAGGTTCGTTTATATCGTCCTTGGGTTCCGGAAAGCTTTTTAAAGGTTCTTCCGAAGACTGTGAAAAAGGTTGCAGTTCTTGACAGAACCAAAGAGCCGGGCGCACTTGGAGATCCATTATACTTAGACGTTGCAGCAACACTTCGTGAAGCCGGATTGGATGCTATCGTTTTAACAGGCGGACGTTATGGATTAGGTTCAAAAGATACACCACCTTCCTCTGTTTTTGCAATCTTTAAAGAATTAGAGAAGGATGAACCAAAGAGAAGATTTACCATTGGTATCGTAGACGACGTTACAAACTTAAGCTTACCGGAAGTGAAACCGGCTCCAATCACAGCCGCAGCAGGAACTGTAGAATGTAAATTCTGGGGACTTGGCGGTGATGGTACGGTAGGTGCAAACAAGAACTCTACAAAGATTATCGGTGACCATACAGAGAAATATATTCAGTCTTATTTTCAGTATGACTCAAAGAAAACCGGTGGTGTAACGATTTCTCATTTAAGGTTTGGCGATAAGCCAATCAAGAGCCCATATTACATCAATCAGGCGGATTTTGTTGCCTGTCATAATCCATCCTATGTAACAAAAGGCTTCAAGATGGTTCAGGATGTAAAACCGGGCGGAGTATTTTTGATTAACTGTCAGTGGTCTGACGAAGAGTTAGAGCAACACTTGAATGCAGAAGCTAAGAAATATATTGCTGATAATAACATTCAGTTATATACCATCAATGCGATTGATAAAGCAATTGAAATCGGTATGGGTAAACGTACCAACACTATTTTACAGTCAGCATTCTTTAAATTAGCTAAAGTTATGCCAATTGATGAAGCAGTCGATTATATGAAACAGGCTGCAAAGAAGTCCTATGGCAAAAAAGGCGATGCTGTTGTAGAGATGAACTACAAAGCAATTGATGCAGGTGTTGATGCGTTACATAAAGTAGAAATACCGGATTCATGGGCAAATCCAACACCGGATGCAGCAAAACCGGAGCATGAGGGACGTCCGGAAGTTGTTAAGATGGTAAAAGAGCTTCTTGATCCGATTTCCTTAATGGATGGCGACAGCCTTCCGGTTTCTGCTTTCAAGGATATTGCAGATGGTCAGTTTGAACTTGGTGCCTCTGCATACGAGAAACGTGGTACTGCGGTAACAGTTCCTACATGGAATGCAGAGAAATGTATCCAGTGTAATCAGTGTGCGTTTGTGTGTTCTCATGCAACCATTCGTCCTTTCATGTTAAGTGAAGATGAAGTGAAAGCAGCTCCAAGCCAGATTAAGCTTGCAGATACAAAACCAAAAGCAGGTGAGTACAAATATACCATGAGTGTATCTCCATTAGATTGTATGGGATGTGGAGAATGTATTACTGTCTGTCCGGTGGGTGCTATCGAAATGGTTTCACAGGAATCCCAGGCAGCGGAGCAGCCGGTATTTAATTACCTTGTTGCTAACGTTGGAAAGAAACCTGGTATGCCTGCAGACAACACTGTTAAAGGTTCGCAGTTCAACCAGCCATTGCTTGAGTTCTCAGGCTCTTGTGCAGGATGTGCTGAAACCTCTTATGCTCGTTTAGTTACGCAGTTATTTGGTGAGCAGATGTATATTTCAAACGCAACCGGATGTTCTTCCATTTGGGGTGGACCGGCTGCTACATCACCATATACAGTAAATAAAGATTCCAAGAAAGGACCGGCATGGGCGAACTCTTTATTTGAGGATAACGCACAGCATGGTTTAGGAATGCAGATTGGCCAGCAGGTATTACGTGACCAGGCAATTGCAAGTGCTAAGAAGTGTGCAGCTTCTGATAAAGCATCGGCAGAATTAAAGGCAGCATTTGATAAATTCATGGAAACAAAGGATGATACAAGAGCCAATGCTCCGGCAGCTAAAGCGCTTGTGGCAGAGTTAGAAAAAGCAGCAGCGGCTGGATGTCCGGATGCGAAAGCAGCTGTTGAAAAGAAAGATTACCTTGCTAAGAAGTCCGTATGGATCTTCGGCGGTGACGGATGGGCATATGATATCGGTTTCGGTGGATTAGACCACGTACTTGCTTCCGGCAACAACGTAAACGTTATGGTATTCGATACAGAAATGTACTCTAATACAGGTGGTCAGGCATCTAAAGCTTCTAACATTGGTGAGGTTTGTCAGTTTGCAGCATCCGGTAAAGAGGTTGGCAAGAAGAGTCTTGCAGAAATCGCTATGAGTTATGGCTATGTATATGTAGCACAGATTGCTCTTGGTGCAAACATGGCTCAGGCAGTTAAGGTTATCGCAGAAGCAGAAGCATACAACGGACCAGCCTTAATCATCTGCTATGCTCCATGTGAATTACATGGTGTAAAAGGCGGTATGAACCACTGTCAGGATGAAATGAAGAAAGCGGTAGCAGCAGGTTACTGGAACCTCTTCTCATTTAATCCTGCATTAAAAGCAGAAGGAAAGAATCCATTTACCTTAACCTCTAAACCGGGTGACGGAACATATCAGGAATTCTTAAATAATGAGACGCGCTACAGCAGATTAGCAATAACCTTCCCTGAAAGAGCAGAAAAACTCTTTAAGGCGTCTGAAGAAGCTGCAAATGCCCGTTATGAACACCTGATGAAATTAGTGGAGCTGTATAAGTAATCGGGAAAATAAGTGAGATGGGCACGTAGTGCCTGCAAGAAAAGAGGGATATCCGATGATGCTTGCATCAGAAGGGAATCCCTCTTTTTCTTGCTTTAGTATGGTCTAAAAAAGGAAGCAACCAATCTGGTTGCTTCCTCATAAATCTAAATTATCATAGAAGTTCCATATTTACAGAAAAAAATTCAAAGGCTCTTATTGGATATCAGACCAGCTTTCAATGGTATCTTCTACAACATAATTATCTTCATAATAAGTGTATTCTCTATTTTCCTTCTGGAGTGGACCAACTAAGTCAACATGTTCTGCATTCTGCTCACGGGCATCCCAGTTACCACGATTATATTTGTACTCAATGCTTGATAACTCAGCACCTGTCATGGTGTATTCATAGGTGTAATCATCAACCTTTGTCATAATATAAGGTTCATCGGCAACTGTCCAGTTATCAAATGTACCAATGATATAGATTGGTTCATCCGGTGTATTTTCCGGTACTGTTACACGGAATGTTACGGTAAAGGTCATAGCTTCTTCTTTTTCAAATTCGGCTTCGTTAATAGGATTTACATCCGAATCATATTTTAAAATAAGAGAAGAGTAAGCTTTTAATTCGTAGGAACCGGCAGCAACCTCTACGTTGTTATAAATATCAGTACCATCCACATTTAAAGTGATTGTTTTATCATCTTTTCTCTGGTTATGGATGACAAGGTACTGACCGTTTTCATCGTAAACTTTATATGCATAAAGTCCGCCGCCGCCCATACCAAGTGTTTCGTATGTTCCATTATAGAAGGTTGGATGTGCGTTACGCATCGCAATCAGTGTTTTGTAATGGTTAAACATACTGTCAGCATTTTCTTTTTCTTCTTCTACAGATACACCATCGTTCGGCTGAACATAGGTAAGAACAGGATTGAAGAAAATATCTGTCATTTCTGTCATATATTCACCGTCGGCACTTGCATACCAGTCAAATGGCTCACGTCTGTTGTCATCCGGTTTCTGACCGGCCTGACCGATTTCTTCACCATAATAAATAAAAGGTGTACCGGCAAGTGTAAATTGAATGGTAGCAGCAAGTTTTGCTTTTTCTGTAGAATTGACTCTGGTAATAACGCGGTCCATATCGTGATTACCAATCATTACGGAGTCAATCATAATAGCATTTACTTCACTTTTTTCGACTTTTGATTCGTAACGGTCACGCATTTGATTCATACTTGCAACAATGTCGATGTACTGTCCTTTTGCCATGCTGATAATATTATCGGCAGCAATGAAGTTGAAGGAAGATGGCATTGCTTCGTAGTATCTGCCCACAAGTGCGAATTCACTTGTCCAGTTTTCGCCAACGATAAAGGCATCCTGCTTGATGGAGCACACCTCGGAAGTAAATTCTTTCCACCAGTCAAGTGTAACTTCAATATCGGTATCAATTTCTTTAGCTCCATCCAGACGGAAACCGTCAATACCGTGGTCTAACCAGAAGGATGCTACATTTTTGATTTCATCATGTACTTCCTGATTGTTGTAATTTAAGTCTGGCATGATGGCGTCATAGTGAGCATAGTAGTATAAGCCGGTATCAACATCCTGTTTCCAATAAGCATATTCCGCATCGGTTTCTGCAACAGGAATGCTTTCTTCAATATAATAGAAGTTGCGGTATGGACTGTTTTCATCAGCTAATGCAGATTTGAACCACTCATTTTCGCTGGAAGTATGGTTGACAACAAAATCAATGATGATTTTGATGTCTTTTTCATGGCAGGCAGCAACAAGGGCGTCAAAATCCTCCATCGTACCATAATCAGGATTCGGTGTATAATAATCTACTACATCATATCCGTGATAGGTCGTAGATTCCATCATTGGCATAAGCCAAATAGCACCAACGCCTAATTCCTTCAGATAGTCAAGGTTTTCTGTAATTCCCTGAAAATCACCGATGCCATCGCCGTTTCCGTCAGCAAAGCTTCGCACGAAGAGTTGGTAAAAGGTGGTTGTTTCTGCCCATTCAGGATTGATTCCTGTAATGGCTTCAGAAAGTTCTGTAGCAGCCTCGGTATCGGCAGCTTCTGTGGTGCCTGTTTCGGTAGTACCTGTTTCAGTACTATCAACATCATTAGTAGCGGTGCTGCTTTCTTCGCCAGAGCAGGCGGACAGACTAAAAGTCATGGCAGCAGCAAGAATAAGTGATAATATTCTTTTTTTCATGTAAACCTCCCTTAGAACGTCATATATAAGTTCTTGTTTGATAGTACTATTATACCAAAACATGGGAAATATTGAAATAAAAAGTTTAGTAAATTTTCGTAGAATTTTTTGTCCTTTACAAGAAAAAACACTAATGTTAAAATACTGTCTAGGTATGAGATAAAATGTGTAAGAACAAGTTAGACAACCTAAGTTGCAGCGGGATTAAGTAGGAGGAAGCGTGAATGGCGAACCTGTTTCAGATGTTACTTGCGCAGATTCAGCCCAGAAAGAGTGGACCGGAAAACAGGACAACATATGGCAGTGAAGGTCAGTATGTTCACAGTACCGAAAAACGGTCAGAGCTGGAGAAGAGCCATGCAGCGGAGAATGTGCATGAGCGGGAAAGGACACGAAGTAAATTGGAAAAAGAAGATTTTTTATTAAGTCAGATTGATGAGTTCAGAGAGAAAGCAAAACAGTTACAGAGCTTATTAGCAGCGAAAGAAAGCAAGGTACAGGAGCTTCAGACGTTAGTCAGTGAGCGTGAAGATAAAGCACAGGAATTAGAGCAGATATTAACGGAGCGTCAGGAAGAAGCAGATAAAATCATGTTAGATTTTAATCAGAAAGTGGACAAGCTTGCTTCCAAAGTAACAGCAAAGATGTCTGAAATAGAAGTTTCCATTTCAGAGCAGGTTGCTGAAGTAAAACGCGCCAGTGAAGAGCAGATAGAGGCGAATCGTAAGTTAAACGAGGAGCAGATTGCAGCAAACCGTAAATTAAGCGAAGAGCAGTTAGCTACAAATAAGCAGTTTTTAGAAGAACAGGCGATTGCAAATAAGAAGCTGAGTGAAGGTCAGATTGCAGAGGTTAAGGCATTATTAGAAAATGCAACTACACAGCTTGAGTCTATCAAGACAGATTTATCAGAGAAAGTTCATTCAGAAAATGTAAAATGCTATCGTAATATTCAGGATTTATTTAACGAGTTTGATTCTAAGATTGAAAAAATGGACGAGATGGAGAAAAGTGTTGGTTCCGTAAAAGGATATGTGAAATGCCTGACATGGTTCTCTATTTTGAACTTTGTTGTTTTAATTGGATTTATTCTTTACTCCGTAGGGGTATTTAATTTTTGATGAATAAGCTGCATGGCGCAAAAAGGGAGCTTTTTATAAAAAAGTAGGTACATACAAGGCGTTATGCTTCGTATAGTGCCGGCCTGTATATACGGGCTGGCAATTGTTTTCGCGGAATCTTAAGATATGTGCACCCGCGAATCTGAGAATTCGCAAAGCGTGTTTCTTATGGTTATTAGAGGAGATTATCGATGAATTTTGAACCAAAAAAGGTGTGGGTAACAGGGCATAAGAACCCGGATACAGATTCTATCTGTGCAGCGATTTCTTATGCATATTTTAAAAATCAGCTTGGTGAACGTGAGTATATTCCAAAGCGTGCCGGGGCGGTCAGCGCAGAAACAAAATATGTGCTGGACTATTTTAAAATGGAAGAGCCGGAGCTGATTACAGATGTTGGCGCGCAGATTAAAGATATTTCACTGCGAAAAACAGTGGGCGTCAGCTCACATATTTCCTTGAAACGTGCTTGGGAGCTGATGAAAAAGTTAGATGTTGTAACACTTCCGGTAACAAATCGTTTAGATAAGTTAGAAGGCGTGATTGTTACAAAGGATATAGCAACTTCTTACATGGATGTATACGATAATCGTGTGTTATCAAAGGCAAGAACCCAATACAAAAATATCGCAGAAACCTTAGATGGTAAAATTATTGCCGGAAATGAGCATGCATATTTTGTACGAGGAAAAGTAGTCATTGGTTCGTCAAATCCAGAGTATGTGTCAGAATATGTAGAGGCAGATGACCTTGTAATTTTAGGGGCGAAAAAGGAAACTCAGATTCAGGCAATCGAAGCAAATGCATGCTGTATCATTGTAGGATGCGGTGTGGAAGTAGATGAGTCTGTTATTATGATGGCGAAGAAGAAAGATTGTATCGTTATTACAACACCGTTTGATACATTTTCTATTGCACGTCTGATTAATCAGAGTATGCCAATTAAGGAGTTTATGACAAGGGAGAAGCTGATTACCTTTGATATTGATGATTATGTAAATGATGTTAAGGATACGATGTCAAAAATCAGACACCGTGACTTTCCGATTCTCGATGAAAATGGTAATTATGTGGGAATGATTTCCAGACGTAATTTGATGAATATGCAGAAAAAGCAGATTATTCTGGTAGACCACAACGAGAAATCCCAGGCAGTTGATAATATTAATGAAGCAGAAATTTTAGAAATTATTGACCACCATAGAATCGGAAGTCTGGAAACGATTTCGCCGGTATATTTCCGTAATCAGCCACTGGGCTGTACATCAACGATTATTTATCAGATGTTCCAGGAAAAAAATATCGAAATCCCGGCAAATATTGCAGGTCTTTTAATGGCAGCAATCATTTCCGATACGTTGATGTTCCGTTCACCAACCTGTACACAGCTTGATATTATTGCTGCAGAGGCGCTGGCAAAAATCGCAGGTGTGGAAATCGAAGTTTTTGCAAAGAACATGTTCCAGGCGGGCAGCAATTTTGGAAGTAAAACAACAGAAGAAATCTTTTATCAGGATTTCAAGGTATTCCATACAGATGGATATGATTTTGGCGTTTCACAGGTAAGCGCAATGAGCCGTGAGGAACTGGATAAAGTAGGCAGAAAAATTCAGCCATTCTTAAAACAGGTATTAGGAGAGAAGAAGCTTGACATGGTATATGTTATGCTTACTGATATTTTAGAAGAATCCTCTAAGGTAATCTTTGAAGGTAATGAAGCAAAAGAAATTTTAATGAATGCTTTCTCATGCACAGGCGATGACGACGGAATCATTTTAGAAGGAATCGTTTCCCGTAAAAAGCAGATGATTCCATCTCTCACGAACGCAATGGCAGAGAAGAACCTGTAACTTGAAAAATGGGGACGCAGCCTAAATTCCGAAAAATGGGGACGCAGCCTAAATTTCGAAATTTAGGCTGCGTCCCCATTTTTCGGAATTTAGGCTGCGTCCCTATTTTTCGCGTTGGTCGCGGGGAGCCTCTCCGAAGCATTTTTTGTAGGCACGGGAGAAGGTGGAGTAATTTTTAAAACCGCATTCATAGCAGACAGTGGTGATAGGGTCACCGGCAGTGATTCGTTCTTTTGCCATAAGAAGCCGTTTGGTTGATATATAGCTTCCGATGGTGTAACCGGTCTGTTCTTTAAAAGTGTGCATCAGATAATATCTGCTTAAGAAAAATTCAGTAGAAATCGCATCAATCGTTAAATCTTCGGTCAGATGTTTATTGAGATAATTTAAAATATCGATAATTTTTTCGTTTGTCGTAGAGTTCTCAATGAATTCAATTTTTTTATGAAGCGTTGCGCGGTTTAACTGAATCATAAATTCCAAAAACAAAAGCTTGTGGTGCAATTCGCAGGCATAATCGGTGTCGTATAGGGATGCATTCAGGTCTTTCATAATTGCTGCAATCCTACTGTTTGAAAAGGAGTGCAGGCGAAGTACATGGGACTGTTCAGAGTAAGCTTCGCGGAAGCAGAGACTTAAATCCATATCTTTTTCCTGATAAGATTTTAAAAAATCAGGAGAAATATAAATAATAATTCGTTCATAAGGATGTTCAGAATGAATGATTGGTTTATGAACCTCTCCTGCATTGACAAACACAATATCGTTTGTGTGCAGGTCGTAGGTTCGTCCTTCAATACAGTAGCTGACATCACCGCTTAAAAGAATCAAAAGCTTGTGAAAATCATGATAGTGGTAGTGAAAGGTTTTCATGGAATCGTCCTTTAAATGAAACATTTTAAAATCAGTGGTTAAATATCCGACTTTTTTATATTCCGGCATAAAACAGACCTGCCTTTCTGAAAAAAAGATTTTTTGTATTATATGCTGTAAAAAGTAATTTTTTTTAGTATAATTTTTATAATGAATAAGTATAAAACGAAAAAGCACAATTTGCAATATAAATAGCACTTGGCTTGTATATATTTTAAAAAGTGTTTTATATAATAACAATATATGAAGTGAATAAATTCACAGGCTGAATTGCATTCCGAGACGCAACTTTGTAATTCGAAATGCAGTTTTGTAAATTGGCAATTCACAGAAAAAATTTTAAAGAAAAATTGTGTAAAAATTTTTTCAGGATAAAATAAATATAAAAAGTAAGTTTGTTTATTGATGATACATAAGGTAATGGCTTTTGAAAAGGCCGGAAAGGTATGGTAGAATATGAAGAATTTCAGCAATTACACCGATTATAGCACAAAGGAAGAGTTACATTTTGAGTCGAAGGCAGTGCATGGAGCACTTGGAACAGAACCATTAACCGGAGCAGTCAGCATGCCAATTTTTCAGTCAGCAACCTTCCGCCATCCGGAATTAGGACAGACAACCGGTTTTGCATATAGTCGTTTGGAAAATCCAACCAGACAGGAATTAGAGCGTACCATGGCAATTTTAGAGGGTGGTATCAAAGGATTTGCATTTTCCAGTGGACAGGCTGCTAATGTGGCAGTATTTTCCCTGTTAAATCCGGGAGAACACGTAATTTTATCCGATGATATTTATGGGGGAACCTTCCGTATCATTGGTGATGTTTTTGGAAAGTACGGAATTGAGCATACTTATGTGGAAATGGATGATTTAGAAGCAGTAAAAGCAGCCATTCGCCCAAATACAAAGATGTTTTTCGTTGAGACACCAACTAATCCAATGATGAAGGTAGCAGATATCCATGCAATTTCAGAGATTGCAAAAAGTATTGGTGCATTAACAGTCGTGGATAATACATTTTTAACACCATATTTCCAGAAACCATTACAGCTGGGAGCAGATATTGTTACCCATAGCTCCACAAAATATCTTGGTGGACATAACGATACGATTTCAGGAATCGTGGTTGTAAAAGATAGTCAGGAAATTGCGGACAAGATTCATATTCATATCAAGTCCCACGGAAGCCAGTTAGCACCGCTTGACAGCTGGCTCATATTAAGAGGAATCAAGACACTGGCAGTCCGTATGGACAGACATAACGAAAACGCAAAGAAAGTGGCTGAATGGCTTCGGACACAGGAAAAAGTTAAAAAAGTATATTTCGTTGGCTTTGAAGACCACAAAGATTATGATGTTACTGTGAAGCAGACCACAGGTTTTGGCGGAATGATTTCCTTTACGGTAGATTCTTTTGAAACAGTGGAGAAGATTCTTAAGAATGTGGATATGATTATGTTCGCAGAAAGTCTTGGTGGAACAGAGACATTAATTACTTACCCAACTACACAGACACATGAAGATACACCAAAGGATATCAAAGAAAAACTCGGTATCACAGACTGTTTCCTTCGTATGTCCGTAGGTATTGAAAATGCAGATGACATTATTGCAGATTTAGAGCGTGCAATGAATTCATAAGAAAAGACAGTTTGTCATTAAGAATATGACCTTCGGCAAACTTTTATAATAGTAAGAAGCCATAAATTTGGCGGAATGAGGGAAATATGAAATTTACAAAAATGCAGGCATTTGGAAATGATTATGTATATATTGATGCGATTCATCAGGAATTAAAAAATCTTCCGGAACTGGCGCGCTTTGTCAGCGACAGACATTTTGCAATAGGCTCAGATGGTATGGTTTTAATCTGTCCGTCGGAAAAAGGAGATTTCCGTATGCGTATGTTTAATCCTGATGGAACAGAAGGTGAGATGTGTGGAAATGCACTTCGTAGTGTCGGAAAATATGTATATGACCATCGTCTTACAGATAAAACAGAATTAGTAATTGAAACATTAGGCGGTATGCAGCACCTGACATTGACGGTAACAGACGGATTTGTTTCTAATATCCGCGCAGATATCGGAGAACCAAGACTGTCCACAAAAGTGATTCCGATTAATACAGACATGGAGCAATTTGTAGAGCAGCCGGTGGAGGTTTTAGATAAGATTTTCAATATTACAGCCGTTTCCTGGGGCAATCCACACTGTGCCATGTATGTGGATTCAGTAGCAGATTTAGATGTGGAAAAATATGGAAAGACCATCGAATATATGACCTCTATTTTCCCAAATAAAACAAATGTTACCTTTACCGAATTTGTCAGTCGTGATTATTTAAAAATCCGCGAGTGGGAACGGGGAACAGGTGAAACAATTGGTTGTGGGACAGGCTGCGCAACAGCAGTGGTAGCCGGTGTTTTGACCGGAAGATGCGATAGAAAAGTAACAGTCGAGCAGATTGGCGGACCACTGTTAATCGAATGGGATGAAGCAACCAATCATCTTTTTATGACTGGACCATCCCACACCGTATTTGAAGCAGAAATTGATGCATCTCACATTATCGGATAATAAGTGTTGGAGCAATATTTCAATGTACAATTTTTTTTAAACAAAAAGAGAGAAAGGATGTGAAAGCATTCTTTCTCTTTGTGAGTTTAACACACTTTGTGTATAGATGCGTACTCTGCAAAGAGGTGATATGCTGTAAACGAAACCGTGCGGGTGCAAAAACAAAAGATGCGCAAAAGACAGCGCAGAAAGAGGGAAAAATGAAATTAGCGAAGCTTTGTAATGAAATAGAATATACACTTTTACAGGGAAGCCTACAGGCTGAGGTTCGTGATATTATATACGATTCCAGAAAGATTGCAAATGAGACTATGTTTGTTTGTATGGTAGGTGCTGTAACAGACGGACACAAATATATCCCGGATGCCATAGAAAAAGGTGCATCAGTTATCGTATTAGAAAAAGAGGAAGAAGCAGCACAGATTCCGGAAAACATTACTGTTCTAAAAGTGGAATCTGCAAGATATGCACTGGCATTGATGTCTGCAGCTCTTTTTGACTATCCGGACAGAAAGCTTATAACTATTGGTTTGACCGGAACAAAAGGAAAAACCACAACCACATATATGATTAAAAAAGTCTTAGAAATGGCTGGAAAAAAGGTTGGTCTAATCGGAACCATCGGTGCGTTAGTTGGTGATGAAATGATTCCTTCCAAAAACACAACTCCTGAGTCCTATGAATTACACCGGATTTTTGCATCTATGGTAGAAGCAGGCTGTGAATATGTGGTAATGGAGGTTTCTTCCCAGGGCTTAAAATTAGACCGTACCGCAGGAATTATCTTTGATTATGGTGTGTTTACGAACTTATCACCGGATCATATTGGCCCGGCAGAACATGCTTCCATGGAAGAATATATGGAGTGCAAAAGCCTTTTATTCCGCCAGTGTAAGGTGGGAATAGTGAATGCGGATGATGAGCATGTGGGCGAGATTTTAAAGAATCACACTTGTGAAGTGAGAGCTTTTTCGGTAAATAATGATGCGAAAGCTGTAATGGATGCAGGTAATGCAGGAGAAACTGTGGAAGTTGCTGCTACGGAAGGCTGGAATGGAAATATTGTTTTACATGCATCTGAAATTGGATTTATCAATGAAGCTGGAAAGCTTGGAATGCATTTTACCGTAAGCGGTTGTATGGAATGCGAAGCAAAAGTGCACATTCCGGGCAGATTTTCAGTTTACAATTCCATGGTGACAATGTTAGTATGCCATGAAGCCGGAATTGCTAATGAAGCAATTTTAGAAGGTCTTTCGAAGGTACAGGTAAAAGGACGCGTAGAAATGCTTCCGGTGTCAAAGGATTACACATTAATTATTGACTATGCACATAATGAAGTCAGCACCAGAAGTGTACTTACAACATTGTTAGAATATCATCCAAAACGTCTGATTTGTGTTTATGGTGGCGGTGGTGACCGTTCGAAATTACGCCGCTATGATATGGGAGAGGTAACAGGCGAACTGGCAGACCTTTGTGTACTTACCTGTGATAATCCAAGAAGTGAAGAAATCAGTGATATCAATAACGATATTAAAGTTGGACTGGCAAGAAGCAATGGAAAATATATTGAAATTGATGATAGAAAAGAAGCAATTGCATATTGCATGGTTAATGCGAAACCGGGAGATATGATTGTACTGCTTGGAAAGGGACACGAGGATTATCAGGAAATCAAGGGTGTGAAATATCACTTTGATGAGCGTGAAGCAGTGGCAGAGATTTTAGAAGAAATCAAAGCAGGAAAAAGATAAAA
>X314_Red_Deer__coassemble_79_pt1 | contig 19156 bp, 15 predicted proteins | sample X314_Red_Deer__metabat2_high_PE_002 | metagenome-assembled genome bin X314_Red_Deer
TTGGATGGAGAGTGAGGTCCTCTACCGGATACTTTTCATAAATTCTTAAAAGCCCTTCCCACTCTTCCTCGGAGTTCATCCCAATTCTAGTCTTAATGGAAATTCTCAAGGTACTTTTGTCATATACTTTTGAAAGGAAAACATCTAATTCCTCCGGGTATGCAAGAAATCCTGCACCACGCTTCTTATTTACCACGGTTCCTGACGGGCATCCAAGATTCAAATTTACGGTGTCATATCCATATTTTTCAATTTCCATCGTTATCTGTAAAAAGTCCTCTGCATTGTTGCTCATAATCTGCGGAACTACGCACATCCCCGGATTATTTTCCGGTAAAATATCATTTTTTTCCTTGCTGCTCAGCTTTTTGTTTACAATAAACGGTGTAAAATACCGGTCAATATTGTGAAAATATTTCTGATAAGTCCTGCGGTAAATATGTCCTGTCAGCCCTTCCATTGGAGCAAGATAAAATTTCATCGTTCGTACCATGCCTTTCTACATTCTTATTTTAACTTTATTAATTCATACACCTGCATCGTCTCGTCATCATCCACACCACTCATATAATAAGTAACACCTTCTGCCTCAATTCGCAAAAATACAGCATTCTGGGGATTCAAAAATGCTTCGCATTTTCCCACATTGAACTCGTTAAATGTTCCCTTATCCAGATTGTCCATCGCTGTACCGGTCACCTTTGACCACTCCGGTTTTTCATCAATTAATTCCACAGATTCGATTTCATCTACCGGAATTTTATAATCCACCTTAAGATGTTCAGCTACAAGGTAATTTCCACTAATGTTCAAAGAAATCGGTGTAAATTCCTCCATAATGCACCACACACACATAATTGGAATCACAGCGAGTGAAGCAACACTAATTACCGTAAACACCTTTCCTGCTGTCGTCGCCATATTTATGGTTGTTCCTATACCGGCACGCATATTTACCATCGTATGACGGTCACGCGGATTGTAATAAAATGAGCCCCAAATCCAGCAGCGGTCATCCTCTTTTTTAAAATCTACATTCATTTTGTCCCAATAAGCAAGTTCTACCCGGTTCAGTTTTTTCATCAAAGGAAAAAAGAAAAAACACACGATTACAGTATATATCCCTGCACCCCATAACGTAACCAGTTCAAATCCTGTATTCAGAAGAAGCGTCCCTGTAAGTGCCGCTGTATAAATGGTATTCACCCACGAGGATGCCACCCAGAAATTTTTCCAGATATTCTTTTTTGCTCTGGTATAATTTATATTTACATCACTGTCATTGCTTACAACCTCAGTTTTTCGTTTATCCATCCAGACTGCCACTGCATATAGTATCAGTGTTGTTAGTGCAAAAACAATAACGATAATCCGATAGGATTCGATTCTTCCCATATCCCAGATACGATATTTCAAAGCCACCGGTACAAGATACACTAGAATTGCAGCTAAAATACTCAATAAAACCGGTGCCCCAAACTGTGATAATTTTACCTTTCGAATCTGACCTGCTGCCTTAATTTCCGTATATTCCTCCGTTTTTATCCCATCATACCAGCCACGTTCCATTTTTAAATCCTTTATTTTTTTATTTGCCCGGGCCAATGGAACATTGACTGCTACAATCAGAGCAAGCATCCACATCATCCAGATAGTAAGCTGAACGGACACATATGGTATCACAAAACAAAATACAGGAATCACAGCAAAAATAAGAAGTACTTTTTTCATTTCTCTATAAAATTTCACCGTGATTGTTTCGATTGCTTCATCCGCAAGCCACTCTTTTTTCATGGCTGCCCCAAACAAAATACCATTCCGCACCTTTGCTGTATTTTTCATCACAAAATAAAGAATAAATAATACCGGATACAAACCAATCCCCAAAATGATATTTAAAATCATACGCATTTCCTTTCTGTCATTTTTCAGACATTTACTTCATTTTTTATTTTAGTTTCATCGATTTTTACATTTTTCCTTCGCAGCTGCCCTTATTTTAAAGCAGCTTCCCCGAAATACTTTTCACACTCTGCAAAAAAATCTTCCTTTGTCATGCCGCCGATTTTCGCCTCGGAAATAATCTTCTTTAGCTGTTCCCTACTCTCCTCAGGCAAACATCCCGTCTGGGTAAAGTTCATACGGACTCTCGCACCGCTTCGTCTGTCGGAATAAATATACCCCTCCTGCTTTAACAGCTGATATGCCTTGCTGACCGTCATTGTGTTAATTCCAATTTCTCCCGCTAATGCTCTTACCGTTGGAAGCTGCTCTCCCGGTGCAAGCCTTCCATCTGAAATTCCCATCACTATCTGGTTTCGGATTTGCAGGTAAATCGGTATTTCAGATACTTCATTGATTGCAATAACCATTTCATCATCCTTTCTATCCATGCGTGTTTTGGTTGTATCATACCTATATTTAGTTTCATCTCCATTGCCCAAAAAGAAACTTTCCATATATTATTTGTGCAATTTGCCAATAAAAGTTATTATACAGACCTTTTGACACCGCATCCTCTCATATAAAATTTGTCCTATTTGTATTATTTATTATAATACAAATAGGACAAAAGTCAATATGGAAAGAGCTTTCACACATTAGCGTGACAAGGACTTTCCTATAACGTAATAAAATAGTGCCGCCAAAATCTCTATAACCTTGACGACACTATTTTCCACTCTTTATTCTCTTTTGCAAGCTAATGGCAAAATAACATTATTTCTTCTCAAGCACCACAACATTCACAGAATTTGCCGGCAAATCAAGTTCCATTCCATCATCTTTTACAATCACTTTTTTTGCCACAGGCGCAACTAGTTCTGCTTCTTTTGTATTCACATTTGGTGTGTGTACAAGTTCTCTGTCACCGGTAAGCAAAATCCATTCTGCTTCTTCCTTCACTGAAAGCTCATCCAATTTCAGGTTCAATTTTTTATCAAAATCTTCTGCATTTACAAGTTTTATGTAAACCTTGTTTTCATCTTCTGTTACCGAATGGAATACTTCACGGTTATAACTTTCCAGTTTATTTTCTAAGATGGCTTTTCTCTCGCCATTGGCGTCTTTATAGGAGCAATTTAAAGATTTTCCATTACAGCCGCCAAAATCTACTGTAACAACATACGTTTTTCCTGCCGGAACTTTCTCGTCATAGCAGGCTCTTAAATTTCCTGCAAAGACGCTGGAGGAATAATCTCCCATTGTGTAGCCTTCCTTGCCGTCTTTGTATACTTTTAGTCCGGTCCCATGTTTTTCACAACCTACGCAATATTCCCAAAGATTTGCTTTTTCGAATGAGAAGCTTCTTGTTTCTTTCGTCAAAATACGATTTGCTTTTGTATCACAAGCATTATCTCCTAAGCCTGCCGAACTATCTGTATCTTTAAAACCAACACCTACATGAATTTCCGTACTTTCACTCAATTTTAAAGCAGTAAGCTCTACGGTATACTCACTCCATTCCGGTTCTTCTATATAAAATCCTGCTTTTGCTTCTTCGCCGTCAATTAAAACACCTGCTGCAGCTATATTTGCATCTTCCATATTACGGACAGCACGCAATCCGATTTTTTCCGGATTACCCACTACTTTCAGTTCGCGTTTACGATTTGATTTGAAATCCTGCTCAAATAAAACATCCCCATTTTTATTAGAAACAACGCGAAGCTTCTCAAATACCGCCTTTCCATTTTCGGCAGTAATAACAATACCGCCATGAGGCTTTAGCTCTTTCCTTTCACCATTTTCGTAATGTACATAGCTTGTGACAAGCAGTTTTTTACCAATGTATTTTGCAAAAAGCTGCTGCACATAATAGTTCGGCGTTCTCCACACGCTTTCATTGTCAAACCAGATGGCGTCCGGCGTCCAACGGTAGGTTCCGTCGCCTACGACCTTGTTAAATAACGGCGCAGTTGCTGCAAGACGAACCACATCGGAATTATTTTCAAAGCCTGTCATAATCGCTGCTTCTGCCACAGCACCGGCTAATGTATTTTTCTCATTAGATGCATATTCGCCGACAAATACTTTGGAAATCTGCTGCTCATTGAATGTTCCGTTTTCTTTTGCGCGGTAATAATAATTGTAACGGTCAACATTTTCTAACAGATAATCATTGGAACGATAATAATGCTCGTCAACAATGGTATCCAGGTAATTTTTCTTCTTTTCATACCATGTCACATCTTTTTCAAAGCTTTCTTTTCCATCTGTAAATGCAACTTTTGCACCGCCCTTTAAATATCCGGCAAGGAATTTCCATCCCTGTTTGTAAGCATCATCATCCGCCTGTGCTCCCGCTGTGGAAACAATGTGAAGCTCATGATTTGGATAATTTGCTTTCATATATTCTTCGATTGCATATTCAAAGGCTTCAAAGCTTGCAAAAAATTCGGTACCCCAGTTTTCATTTCCAACACCGAGATAATGTAAGCCGAATGGCTCTTCATGTCCCATTTTTTTACGAAGTGCAGCCCACTCGTTTTTCTCAAAATCGGTACTTAATGCAAAATCAATCAAGTCGGTAAAGTTCTTAATATATTTTTTCTGAAGCGCGCCGCCTGCCGGATTTGCATAGTCAGAACGTGCCTGACACAAAACACCGCAAGCCATAACAGGGAGCGGCTCTGCATTTAAATCCTCTGCCAGCTGGAAATATTCCATGTAACCTAACCCCAATGTCATGGTATAGCCCCACACGTTAAAGTTTTCTTTTCGCACTTCAACGTCGCCAACAGAATCCTTCCAATCGTATACATTATCCCAAATATAAGATCCTTCTGAGATACAGCCACCCGGAAAACGTAAAAAGGTTGGATTTAAGTCCACCAACATTTCTACCAAATCTTTTCTTAGACGATAGTTTGGATTTCCTGTGTGGTTGCTGTGTGCAGTTTCAGAAGTTTTTTCTTCTTTTGTTCCCCACACATTTTCCGGCATCAGGGAAACCATATCAATTGCCATGTCTCCTGCAAAGATAAGCTCTAATTGTCCCATTGTACTCTTTTCTGCGGTTAGAACCATGCCCTGATATTTTTTCCAAATTCCGTTGCCTTCTACGGAAACAGTAATGGTATTACTGATTTTCACGTTGTTTTCATCAAGTAAAGACACTTGAATTTCTGCTTTATTTTCTGCTTTTGCCCAAATGGAAAAATGGTAATTCTCTTCTTTTTTCAGGTTCATCGCATACCCGAAGGTGTTGTCGCAGAAGCCTCTGTTTAAAAGCTTTGTACCACCCTTTACTTCGATATAGCAGGCATTTGCATCTTTATCTTTTAATCCAAAAAATTCATTTAATCCGCCCTCTGTTTTCGCGATTACCTTGTCGGTATCGCCAAACCAGAATTTTAATGGATTGCGGTTTCTTCCGGTGGAAATTCCATTTTCCCCACTTCTGAAATCGTAGGTATCAAATGTAAATTCTTCAAAGGAACGGTTCTGAACCATTTCCGCATAAATACCGCCATCTGCTGCATTATTAATGTCCTCATAGAATAAACCGTACAAAGTCGGACTGATATCAAGTACCTTCTCCTTTCCATGTATCGTTAATTCATATGGAGCGATTTCTTCCGGAAGGATTGTGGAATAGAATGTCTTTTCCAGTACTACGCTATCGGATTTTTCGCTACACTTAAGGTGGGCGGTAATTGTTACACCACAGGCATCTTTTTCCGGTGTAACTGTTCCATCCGAAGCTAACAGCTCTGGTCTGTCAGAACTCCATGTGACTTTTACTTTTCCTTCCATCAAGCTGTCCGGAAGGGTGATGTTTTTATTAATAATTTTTGCCGGAGACGGAAGGAATTTATCTCTTGCAAGTGTTAAAATCTGTTTTTCTGTCAGTGACTCACACATCAAATCAATAATTTCTTCCTCCGTCAGTGCATCCTTATAAATTCGAAAATCGGATAACGCTCCACAGAAATCCACATCTGCCACAAACTGGGAATGACCGATATAATTTTTCTCATAATTTGTGGCATCCTCTAAGGTTGCAAACCATTCTCGCAACATCTTATACGTTCCGCTTGTGGTCTGACTGATAAAGCCATCTGCCACAAGCTCACCGTTGATATAAATTCTTGGTCCTGCACTACTTAACGAACCGCCCTTTGTTCCGGTTACTGTCATTGCCACATGTATCCATTCATTTACCGGGCATGCTTTGGATGCATCTGCAAAAATATCTGCACCGTTAAAACACACACCCCGCATAAAACGGGTTAAAAACAGGTATGGTCCCCCCTGCCCTTTTCCAAAATCAAAAATTCGCTCCCATACATTTTCTGCTTTGTCACCACAAATCCACGTGGAAACAGTAAGTCCGTTTTTGTCGCTTACTTCTTTTAAAATGTCTGCAGGCAGTTCTAAATAAGATGCACCAAATTCCCCACCTTTGAATACAGCAGCACTTCTGCCACACACCTCTTTGACTGCCGGCTCTCTGCTTCCACACGCTTTGGCGTGGTTGTGATTTCCTGAACTGTCTTTTCCAACCTGGCTTTCGTCATCAAACAGATACCAGGCAATCATGTCCTTCCCCTGCATATTTCCCATAATATCCTCCATAAAATAAAGATGTCGCCGCTCTTTTTGAAGCATGCATATTATTTATCCCCGGAAAATCATCTTTCCGGATTATTGTTATTTATTTTAGATTTTCATATAATATTTTACATTATTCTTTACTAAAGGTCAATAGGATTTGGGAACTCTTTTGAATAAAGAAAAACGGGGACGGAGCAAAAATCTAAAGATTTAAGCTCCGTCCCCGTTTTTCGAAATTTAGGCTACGTCCCTATTTTTCGAAATTTAGGCTGCGTCCCTAAATTTCATTTCTGTTTACTTTTATGAATAAAATAAAGAATTGCTCCTATGAATAACATTCCACCAACCATATTTCCTAAGGTTACCGGAATACTGCTGTCGATGAAAAATGCTTTCCAGTTTAAGCTTGCTAACTGCTCTGCTGTGTAACCGTACTGTTCCATTGCTACCTGTGCGTATTTCTCATTCTGTGCAGCAAAAATTCCTGCCGGTATGTAATACATATTTGCAACACAGTGTTCGTATCCGCTTACAACAAACGCAAGAATTGGGAAGAATACTGCCCATACTTTTCCGGCAACATCCTTTGCTGCGCCTGCCATAAGAACGGCACCACATACAAAAATGTTACATAAGATACCTGAAGCGAATGCTGTACCAAAAGACATATTCGCTTTACCCATTGCTACTTTAATGGTAAATGCTCCAAGCAATCCATCTGTGTAATTTAACTGTCCGCTGAAATATACCAGTAATGCGATAGCCAATGCTCCCACAAGGTTGCTTAAAAATACAATCACAAGCACACGAATCATATCTAAAATCTTATATTTCTTATCAAAAATTCCTAAAATTAAAAGGCAGTCACCGGTAAACAATTCTCCGCCGATAAAAATAATCATCATCAGTCCTACCGGGAAAATTATTCCGCCTAAAAATCTTGCCACACCAACATTTGATACTGCATGCATTGCCACACTGCTTGCTGCTGCACCACCTGCAATAAACATTCCTGCAAAAATACCAAGTAAAATCATTTTTCCTAACGGCATCTTTACACGATTTATTTCTGTCTGGATATTCGCCTCTAAAATCTGTGCTGGCGAATTCATGCTTTCGTTCTGCATCTTTTGTTCCTCACTTCCTGATTTTTTCAAGTGTTCCACACTGTCTATTTTACACGGGAAACACCATTTATGGTACAAAAAACCTCTAACTTAAAAAGTGTAAACCAATCTGCAAATGGTGTCAACAAATTTTTCCACAGTTTATCTGTCGAACCGATTCCTTTCAATTTTTATGCCATGCTTCGCATTAAATTTACCATTTCGATTGCACCAAGAGCACAATCATAACCTTTATTTCCTGCCTTTGTTCCGGCACGCTCAATTGCCTGCTCAATCGTATCGGTAGTAAGAATTCCAAACATTACAGGAATATCTGTATTTAAAGCTGCTGTGGCAATTCCCTTGGTTGCTTCGCTGCAAACATAATCATAATGGCTGGTTGCTCCTCGTATTACCGCACCCAGACAAATAATTGCATCATATTTTCCGCTCTTTGCCATTTTAGATGCTATGAGAGGGATTTCAAAGGCTCCCGGCACCCATGCGATTTCGATATCTTCCTCAGCCACGTCGTGACGCTTTAAACCATCTAATGCACCACTTACTAATTTTGATACAATAAACTCATTAAATCTTGCTGCTACAATTCCGATCTTAATATTTTCTGCTACTAAATTTCCTTCATAAGTTTTCATAATAATTATCTCCTCTTCTCTTTTCTCAATCTAACTCTCTAACTTTAGTATCGCATTGTACACCTGCCTGCTATTAAAAAGATAAATAATGCCCCATCTTTTTATGCTTCGTCTGCAAATAAAACAAATCATACTTCGTTGCCTCTATCTGAATTGGGACACGCTCTATAATCTCCATTCCATAATCAAAAAGTCCATACACCTTCTCCGGGTTATTTGTTAAAAGCCTTATTGTCTTTACGCCCAAATCCTCTAAAATTTGTGCCCCTATGTAATATTCCCGCATATCTCCCGGAAATCCCAATGCAAGATTGGCTTCTAACGTGTCCATTCCCTGCTCCTGCAGTTCATAGGCTTTTAATTTATTCAATAAACCTATTCCTCTGCCTTCCTGACGCATATATAAAAGCACACCGCGCCCTTCCTCTTCAATCTGCTTCATTGCTGCTGCAAACTGCTGTCCGCAGTCACACCTCATCGAGCCAAACACATCTCCCGTCAAACATTCTGAATGCACTCTGCAAAGCAGATTTTCTCCATCACAAATTTCCCCTTTTACCAGTGCCACATGATGTTCTCCATTTAAAAGATTCCGGTAACCATAAGCTTTAAATATTCCGTATTCCGTAGGCATATTTACAACTGCTACCCGTTCCACCAGCTTATCCTTCTTTTTTCGATAATCCAATAACGCCTGAATGGTAATAAACTTCAAATTCCATTTTTTTGCCAGTTCAATTAACCGGGGCTTTTTCATCATCGTTCCATCTGCTTCCATAATTTCACAGCAAAGTCCGCAAGGCTTTAAGCCTGCCAGCTTCATCAAATCCACTGTTGCTTCTGTATGTCCCTGTCTTTCAAACACACCATTTGTCTTTGCAGTCAGCGGAAACATATGTCCCGGTCTTCGAAAATCGGATGGCTTTGTGGCTTCCTCGATACATTTTTGTGCAGTCATGCTACGCTCTTTTGCAGAAATTCCGGTTGTTGTTCCTACATAATCAATCGAAACGGTAAATGCTGTTTCATGATTATCCTGATTGTCAGTTACCATTTGAGGCAAACCTAACTTCTCACAAAGTTCTTTACTCATTGGCATACAGATAAGTCCTTTTCCATAGGTCGCCATAAAGTTTACATTTTCAGTTGTTGCAAATTCTGCCGCACATATAAAATCCCCTTCATTTTCTCTGTCCTCATCATCTGTTACGATTATGATTTTTCCCTTCCGCAAATCCTCCAATGCTTCTTCTACTGTGTGAAACACAAATTCTTCCATCTTTCATTCTCCTTTCGTCGCATTTCCTCTGCATCATCCTTTATCTGTTTTTTTACATTATCTGTCTCAAATCCCCTGAGCATAAACCGTTCAACATACTTACCAACAATATCATTTTCCAGATTCACAATATCCCCTATCTTCTTCTCTGCCAGCGTTGTTGCCTTTGCTGTATGGGGAATGACGGATACTGCAAAATCTCCTTCCCCGACTCTTGCTACTGTCAGACTGATTCCATCAATTGCGACAGAACCTTTTTCTACGATATAACGAAGGATTTCCGGCTTTGTATGCACTGTATACCAAACCGCAATCCCATCCTTTTCGATAGATTTAATCGTTCCCACTCCATCCACATGACCGGAAACAATATGTCCGCCAAATCTGCCGTTATTTAACATTGCACGCTCTAAGTTTACCCTGCTGCCTGCACAAATTTTTGAAAGACTGCTTCTATGTAAGGTTTCGTTCATTACATCTGCAGTAAAGCTCTGCCCTCCCAAACTTGTTACCGTCAGGCAGATGCCATTTACCGCAATACTGTCACCGCACTTGGTTCCTTCCAACACCTTTTTTCCCCGAATTACTAATTCCGACTTTACTCCATTTCTTCGCACGCTTTCTATCGTTCCTGTTTCTTCAATAATTCCAGTAAACATTACTCACAACACCTTTCCCTGATACCTGCCTGCTTTTCCACTTCCCCCTCTAATAAAATATCTTCTCCTAAGTATGAAAATTTTGTATTTATTAATCGAAATGCCTCCTCCGGCTTTTCTACGCCAACTCCTTCCACCGGTGTTTTTGCCTCTGCACCGCCAAATAATTTTGGAGCAATATATGCCTGTACGGCATCTACAATTCCGGCCCTTAACGCTGCTTCATTGAGCGTTCCTCCCCCTTCTAGCAGCACACTGTCAATCTTTTTCTCTCCAAGCTTTTTCATCAGAATCTTCAAATTAATTCCCGCTTCACATTCCGGCAATTCTAAAAACTCACACCCCGCTTTCCGATACGCTTCCTTTTTTTCCTCGCCAACCTTCTCTGAAACAGCCAGAATTGTCTGATTCTCTCCTGCTGTCTTTACAATTTTGGAATCTAATGGTGTTCTTAAATGTGTATCACAAATGATTCGAATCGGATTCTTTTTTCCTTCCAGACGACAGTTAAGCAGCGGATTGTCCACAAGGACAGTTCCAACTCCCGCCATAATTGCCATCATGCGTCCTCTGTCCTCATGCACCTTTTTCCTTGCTGCCTTTCCTGTAATCCACTTCGATGCTCCTGTATGGGTTGCAATTTTTCCATCCAGCGTCATGGCATATTTCATAACCACATATGGATTTCCTGTTTTTATAAAATGGAAAAAGATTTTATTTAATTCCTCACATTCCTTTTGCAGCACTCCCTCTGTAACTTCAATTCCCGCATCCCGCAAAATCTTTATTCCTTTTCCTGCCACAAGAGGATTGCAATCAAAAGAGCCTACTATCACTCTTTTGATTTTGTTTTCTATAATTGCCTCCGTACATGGCGGCGTTTTTCCATAATGACAGCAGGGCTCTAATGTCACATACAAATCCGCCCCTTTTGGCGATTCTCTGCAGCTTTGCAGCGCATTCCGCTCTGCATGTGCCTCTCCGTACCTTGCATGATATCCCTCTCCAATCACCTTTCCATTCTTTACAATAACGGCTCCCACCATCGGATTGGGATTCACATAGCCTTCCCCTCTCCTTGCAAGCTCTAATGCATACCGCATAAATTTCTCATCCGTTATGTTACTTTCCATCTGTTCATCCTCCTATAAAGATTTAGATTTCAAAAGGTTTACTTTTTGACACCTTAATCCTATAAATTAATAAAACCCCGAAGTTAAACTTCAGGGTTTATTTGTCTTTCCTATAAATCAAAAAACCCTGAAATAACAAACGCTATTTCAGGGTAAAATATATGCCTATATCAGCTTGGCGCATTTCTGACGTAAAACTAATCACAAAAATCTTTCTTGCAAAACGCTCTGTCATAATCACGCCTATCTTCTTTCATCCAGACTATACTGTCGGCTTCGGAGTTTCACCGAATCATGCATTCATTCAAAAATGTCCGCTCGTGGGCTTTACCACCGGTAGGGAATCGCACCCTGCCCTGAAGATGTTATTCAATTGTTTTGAATTGTAGCACTACTGCAAATATGTGTCAAGCAGGTTCTTGATTTGTTTTCTTCCTAATCTTGTTTAGATGGAAATTTTAATAATTTCCGGATATTCCTCAATCAGCTTTACAAAACTCTCATTTTTGCGTCCCATTCGTACCAGGAATTCCAAACGGATATTTTCTTCTTCCCGCTTCATCTGAAATTTAATAATAGTGCATCCATAGACTTCTTCCAGTTCTTTACGCACCCGCGCAACAAGCTCCTCACTTCGTTCGGTAATGCGATAATCAATCTGAATCTGCCGCACCTCTTTTATGATGTATGGCAATTTAGTGCCTCGTCCGATAAAAATTTCTACAAGCACAACAATTCCGGTTGTTGCAATTCCAATCACATACATCCCCGCACCGACTGCCATTCCTACACCGACGGTAGCCCAGATTCCTGCGGAGGTTGTGACTCCACTAATACTTTTATTCTTTGAAAAAATAATGCCTGAGCCAAGAAAACCAATTGCAGTTACTGTTCCCGCTGCAATTCTTGAAGGATCAAGTCCTACATACTGCCCCAAAACATCATCGAATCCGTACTTTGAAAGAACAATCATAAGGGCAGATGACACCGCAACAATCACATGTGTACGAAGTCCTGCTGTTTTTCTTTTGCTTTCTCGTTCATATCCAATAGCTCCGCCGCAAAAGCCTGCCAATATTATTCTTATCATCCATTCTAACTGTTTTATAATTGCTGCTGCACTCAAAATCTCTCCCATAGGCATCTCCCATCTCCTATGCTTTTTTTTCATTATAGCACAAAAATGACAGAGGAAAATCGTAATCTTTCTTACGACTTCCTCTGCCTTTGCTATTAATATATTGGTATATTCTTTTTGATAAAGCTCTGGCTTTCTTTATTACCAAGTTTACTTGAAACTGCATAATGGGAATAAGCCAAAAATTTCTTATCCTCATACAGCATTTCCTGATATAACGGATCGCCAATAATCATATCATAAGCATCGTCATTTAACAGACGTTCTATTTCTTCTTCTGTTTCAAGAAATGTATCGTTTTCTTTTGCAAACCTGCTGTTCCAACCGCAGATTCCCGCAACATCACATACCACATCATGTTCTGCCTGCAGCGCATTTCTGATGGAATCTGCCTGTAGCTGCTCTCCAATAATTAAAATGCGTAAAGCCTTTGTGCCGTCCTGTCTTTCCTTTACTTTTCCTGATGCCGTCTCAACATCAGCTTCATTATCTGCTTTGCTTTCACAGCCTGCAATTGCTTCTGTCCCACAAGCTGCTCCATCCATACAGCATTTTAATTTTAAAAGCCAGCTTTCAGCATTTTTTTCGCCATATGGCAGACCGATGATATACGGAATCTGATAATTCTTTTTCAGATAATCCGCAAACGCAATTCCCGCATTTGATACGACGATATTGCAGGCTACATTCTTTAATTTTAAAATTTCTTCTTTGGAAACATTTTTCCACAAAGAGCTATTAATTTTGTATCCGTTTTCCACAAGGAACGCTTCTAACTCCTCAATTGTCTCGCTTTTTCCAAAATCAAGGGGTGTTGCACCAAGAATATTTACGCTGTTTTCTTCTTTTACCGCCTCGGTGTCATCCTCCTCTAACATCCGCTGCAGTACTTTTTTATAAACCAGCTCAACTCCCTGAGGATAATACTTGATTCCGGTTGTAGGAAAGCCAACAGAAAAGATTCCGGTTCTGCTTTCTATCTCTGCTGCGATACCTTCCATATCAGCTCCGATAACCATCGGTACAGGACTTCCTACCAGCGCAATCATTTCCGGTTTAATGTCTTCTAACGCATATAATACTTTTTGTATTAATTTCTCATCATCGCCTAAAATTGCATCTATCTCACGCAGACCGGAACAGTAAATCGGACTTCTGGAACGAAACCATCTTGGTTCATCATAGCCCGTATAATTTCCGGTACAGCCGGACGCATCGTGTATTACTGTGAGCGTCTCAAATGGAAACAGTGCAGAACATACACCGGAATAATCCGGTGAAAATGGCGGCAATGTCATACATAATTTTCCCATGTTCTTTTAACCTTTCCTCAAACTAATTTATACTACTAAACCGGCCTGATTGATGACTTCTTCTAAGTCTCTTTCTTCTGCCATACAGTTAATCAGTCTTTCCATCAAGAGGCATACTCCGTAATATCCGTACATCTGCTCATCCTGAAATACCGATACCACATACTTACTGCCTGACACATAGGCAGCTTCTAATCCAATGGCAATGCCGTCTTCTTTTTCTTTCCACTTATTTACAATGTCATGCTTTTTGATTTCTACAATTTCAATCTGAGTTTCATTCATTAACCACTGATAAGATGTATCTGCTTCATCAATTTCTTTTGCATAAACCTTCCGAATGTTAAAACCATTTTGCGCAAAAAATCTTGCTGCTGAAAATGGATTTGCGAATGCAGAATAGTCAATGCAAATTGTCTTATTTCCAACCTTTTCTCTGGCTGTTTGAATTGCCTGTGCGGCTTTTCCTTCCCATGCATCCAGCTCACTTTCTACCTGAACCAGACGGCAGTCATTTTCCTCGATTACGTTTAATTCTACCAGTTTCTGAATGATGGAATGATAATTTTCTTTTATCTCATCCAGATGATATGTTACATGCCCTTTAAAATAGTCAATACCCTGGGTACGTTTTAAAAGATTGGCAACCTTTTCTACCGGAGATGTTACAAGTAAATTCAGACAGTTGTTTCCCATGTTTCTTAATTCTTCATAAGTACTCATATTTCCAACATGAAAAACATTTACACCTAACTGCTGCATAACAGTAAGAAATTCACTATTCTCATGCAGTGGTACATAATTTCCAAGCATATTAATTCCCGGCTGTCTTTTTCCACCGTCATATTCCATCAGACTGTAAACATTTTTCCAAATGCTCACAAGTGGTGGTTCATCCGAATCGCTCTGGATTGGATTCATATGTCCCATGCGGAATTTGATATCCGGATAACGCATGGATAATTCATCAATTACCGCATCGCAGTCTGTTCCGATTAAGTCATCTAAGCAGCTTACAAATACGATTAATACCTTTGGTCTTTCCTGTAATCTTTCTAACAGCTCGTCAACCGCTTCATAAATCGCACCATCATAACCTGAAATGACATCACTTTCTTCCAGATAAAGATAAGAAAGTCTCTTTTTTAATCCCTGCTTAATTGCACCAAGAGCACCGTGACGTCCACAAGCCGACGGACAGACAAAAAGCTGATGGCTTTCCGGTATCAACATTCCAATTCTTACCATTCCCCAACCACCATGAGATGGGCAGGTATATTCTAATGAATTTCTACATTCCATTAACAGACCTCCATAACACGTTTTGCAAGTTCTCGGTACTCCATTGCCATTGCACAATCAGGCAACGCTTCCACAACAGTTTTCTTCTGTTCCTCTGCAAGCTGTACTTCTCCACTTCTTGGTAACACCTTAATAATCTGTGTTTCCATTTCATCTGCTGCTTTTTGTACAATTTCTAACTCATTTTCAATATTTCTGGAATTTAAAATCATTCCTTCAAATTTTGCATATCCTCTGGAACCAAAGCTCTTAATGGCACTTGCAATATTGTTTGCTGCGTATAAGGACATCATTTCACCGGATGTTACCACAAATACGTGCTCCGCATAACCTCCACGAATCGGCATTGCAAAACCACCACATACTACGTCACCTAATACATCATACAGCACTACATCCGGCTCATATTCCTCATACGCCTGAAGCCTTTCAAGTTCTTCAAAGGCTGCAATAATGCCTCGTCCGGCACATCCGATTCCCGGTGTCGGTCCGCCTGCTTCTACACAGAGTGTTTTTCCATAGCCCGGAAAAACAATATCTGTTAACTTGATGTTTTTTCCTTTTTCTTTAATCTGGTCTAAAACCGTTGGAATCTTAATTCCTGATACCAGATTTTTTGTAGAATCTGCTTTTGGGTCACATCCAATCTGCATAACCTTCAATCCTGCATCTGATAATGCTGCTGAAAGATTGGAAGTCGTTGTCGACTTTCCAATTCCACCTTTTCCATATACTGCTATTTTAATCAAAATATAATCCGCCTTTCTCTAATGCCTACACACTTTGCACAATCCTTCACTGCGCAAAATTAATAACCTGCTGCCTTCTTTTCTTCGTAATATGAAATTGGTAAAATGCCTTGATAAGTCTGATTGTCAATTTCCACATCATAAATGCTGGCATCTACCTTGAAATACTTAAAAATGTTCTCTTTTGTAATCGCCTTTACTGACTCATCAAATACATAGGAGTCTCCACCTAAAATCAGTGTTTTATCTGTGTATCGAAGCGCGTGCTCCGGGTAATGGGTGTTGATAATCACTGTCACATTTCGCTCTTTTGAAATTTTTTTCATAATCTCAAGAACTTTCAGCTGATTCTTCATATCCAGGTTTGATTCCGGCTCATCCATAATTAAAATGTCCGGTTCTTTTACTAATGCTCTGGCAATTAAAACCATCTGTAACTGGCCACCGCTTAAGCTGTTGCAGGAGCGGTGGGCAAATTCTTCCAGCCCCATTTCCTTTAAGATTTCATATGCCTTTTCATATTCTGCTTTCCCCGGTGTATATCCAAACTTTACAAACTGGCTTCTACCCATCACGACCATGTTTAAAACGCTATAGCCAAAAACAAGACTTTTTGCTTGTGGAACATAACTGATATTTTCCCAGAACTGGCTGTTGTTTAATTTTTTTGTGTTTGTTCCATTAATAAATACATCCCCGCTTTTCAAGTTCAAAAAACGCATCATGCAGCGCATCATTGTTGTTTTTCCAACACCGTTTGCACCTAAAACTGCCATAATTTCGCCCTTTGGCACATGAAAAGAAATATTTTCGAATACATTCTTTTTTCCATCATAGGAAAATGTAAGATTTTCAGCTTTAATCACTCCAGCCACCTCCTGTTTTGTGCAGCAATATTGCAAACACAGGTGCACCCACAAGTGCTGTTAATATGGACAATGGAATCTCAGATGCTGTTAAACTTCTTGCCACAGTATCAATCACAACCAGGAAAATTCCTCCCATTAAAATACAGGCCGGAAGTAAGCGTTTGTGATCATTTCCTACAATCATTCTTGCAAAATGAGGTACTGCAAGGCCTACGAAAGAGATAACGCCGCAAAAGGATACTGAGATTGCCACAATTATAGTTGTTGCTATAATTACAAAAATTCGAATATTTTTAATATTTACACCAAGAGATGCAGCTTCATCCTCTCTCAGTGAAATTACATTCAGTTTCCAACGAATTAACCAGAGCGCAAATATTGCCACACCGATAATTGGAACTGCCTTTAATACATCTGACATCGACGAGCCGGCAAGACTTCCCATCAGCCAGTAGGTAATTGCCGGAAGCTTTTCTTCCGGGTCAGCGATATATTTGATAAATGAAGTCAGTGCCTCAAAAACTGCTCCTACAATCGTTCCTGATAAGACCAGCATAATGGTGCTGGATTTGCCATTCTTTCTGCTCATTGCATAAGTAAGTGCCATTCCCACAAAGCCAAATGCAAGGGCAGAACCCTGAATTATAAAATAATTGCTGCTTAATAAAATTCCCAAAGCAGCTCCAAATCCTGAGCTGTAAGAAACGCCCAGGATATGAGAGCTTACTAAAGGATTTGCAAACATTGCCTGTAAACACACGCCGACACACGCCAGTCCTGCACCTACCATCATTGCCATCATGGTTCTTGGAAAACGCACATTCCACACGACAATTTGTTTTGTATCTTCCACTTCGCCAATACCAAACAGAATTTTAAAAACCTCGCCGACAGACAGGCTGTAGCGTCCGATGCAAAGTGCTGCAAGCAGTGTTGCCACCATCAGTACAACAAGTACTATGAAGATTCCTTTATTTTTCTCTGCTTTTATCATTTTCTAACTGATGAACCTCCGAAGTTTGCACCCTTTGCAGCCTCTGGATTTGCAGATAAAATTCCTTCAATCTGATCATCCTCTAAAGAGTAGTTGTAAAACTGCTCATAATATGCTCTGATTTCTTCGTTCATGTCATAATCAAATGTTTCCGGATTTAAAGTCTGTGCCATCCACTTTAACATTAATGGTGCATCTCCTGAAGGTGGGAACCATCTGTATACACCTAATGGCTCTTTGTATACTTTTCCATTTGCAACGGCACTGATTGGGCTCCAATCCTGTCCATCGATGGTATTGTTATATAAATCCTCCGGCATTGTTTCTGTAAAGGTTGTGATAATAATAATGTCCGGATTCCACTCATAAATCTGCTCCATGTTTACAGATGTTGGTCCTGTTAATTCAGCAGCCACGTTGATTCCGCCGCCTGCATTAATCCAGTAGTCACCATAAAATTCTGCACCACTTACACTGATATCTTCAGAGCTGTGGTTGTAGAGATATAACACTTTTGGTTTATCCTCATCCGCAATCTGTGCTGTTTTTTCTGCAATTTCTGATTCTACCTGACGACCATATTCAATAACTGCATCTACATTTCCTGTATCGCCAAAAATCTGTCCCATAATCTCAAGCCAGCTTTCTAATGTGGTTAACACATCTCCGCCACCCTGTGTTTTTACACCAACAGCAGTAATTCCGGCATTGTTCATTGCCTCATACTGCTCTAAGTACTCAGCCCAGTATAAAACAACGTCCGGTTCTAATTTTAATAATTCTTCTACGTTAACGTCTGTACCTTCAATGAAGTTGTCTGCAATGCCTGTTAATTCCGGGTACATTGCTGCCATTACAGAGTTCTCAATTGCACTTGTTGAACCCGGATGCACACCGATTAAGTATTCAATTGGTGCTCCGGTAAGTGCATAAATACTTGGTAAAGGAAGTGCTGTCGTTACCAGTCTTTCCGGGTTTGCTGTAACCTCTGCTGTCATTCCGTTCTGGTCAACAACGCTGATTGTTTCTTCTGCATCTGCTACGACATCCTTTTCTGCTGTAGAAATTTCTGCTTCTTCTGTTGCTTCTACTGCAACATTCTCCTGTTCTGTTGTCGCATCTGCCTGACTGTCTGTTTTTCCGCATGCTGTTACACTAAGCATTGTTACGCATAAAAGTGCTGTTAATAATTTCTTCATGTCTAACCTCTTTCCTCTTTATCTATCTATCGTTAGTCTTTTCTAACCTCTAGCAATTTATCATGCTTTTTATTATTGGTCAATATTTGATAATGATATTTTTTATCATTAAGAAAATCACCTCTAAAACATTGGATTTTACAGCAAAAAAAGAGCATTGGAATCATTTTCCAACACTCTTGCTGTTCGTTTTATTTACTT
>X314_Red_Deer__coassemble_80_pt1 | contig 18961 bp, 13 predicted proteins | sample X314_Red_Deer__metabat2_high_PE_002 | metagenome-assembled genome bin X314_Red_Deer
TTTTTTTCGAAATTTAGGGACGCAGCCTAAATTTCGAAAAAAAGGCTGCGTCCCTAAATTTCGAAAAAAAGGCTGCGTCCCCGAATTTCGGTTATTCGATTAAAGTAAGGTCTGAAATATCAGGATGGATGGTAAGAGAGTAGTTTGTATAGTAAACAACAAAGCCCGGAGCTGCACCGTTTGGTTTTTTGACATTTTTTTTCTGCAGATAATCTACCTCTACTTTTTCATTGTCCCGTCCATTTGAATAGTAGGCAGCAAGCTTTCCCGCCTCCTCGAAAACTCTGTCAGGAAGCTCCTCATTATTGGATTTTACTAAAACATGAGAGCCCGGCATGCCTTTTGCATGAAACCACCAGTCATTTCCTGTTGCAAATTTAAAGGTAAGCTCATCATTCTGATAATTATTTTTTCCAACATAGATGTGGTAGCCGTCGCTGGAAAGATAGTGAAATGGTTTACTTTTAATTTTTGCTTTCTTATCAGTACGTTTGCGCTTGATATAACCGAATTCTACCAATTCTTCTTTAATCTGTACCAAATCATCCTCAGTCAAAGCAATGTCAAGGGAAGTAGAGATGCTTTCTAGGTGGTCGATTTCTGTTTTGGTTTCCTCAGTTAGTGTTGTCAAAGCTTCGTAAGTTCGCTTTAACTTATTGTATTTATCAAAATATTTCTGGGCGTTTTCCATTGCTGAAAGATCAGAATCCAAAGGAATCGTAATCATTTCATTGGTGTAATAATTTAAGGCTTCTAATTTCTTTGCGTCTTCTTCTAAACCATATCCATAAGTGTGGATTAATTCTCCGTAAACCTTATATTTTTCACGTTTTTCAGTGTCTTTAAGCTGTTTTTCCTGCAACTGATATTTCTTGCGGTTACGTTCTAAGGCAGTAGAGACGATTTTACGTAAATCAACGGATTTCTGACGGATTCTTGTATAAATATTTTTAGATGCATAATATTGTTCTAAAACGCCGGAAATAGAATCCTGTTTTTCTACGGTATAATCTGCAAACTGTGTCAGTTCGATGCAGGAAAAATCAACTGGTTCTTTTCCATTAAAAATAATGTTCGGTGTATATCGGTTTTGCTTGATATCCTCCATAAGCCATGAAAAATGATTAAACAGATGCTTTTTGCCATCTGCATCCAGTGAGTCTACCGGCATATCACCATCGATCGATGCCCGGTGGCAGATTTCAGAAGCAACCGCAGGGCTTATGCCGGTAAAAGAAGTATAGATTGCTTTGGTAATGCTTGTTGGTTTGGAAAGAGCAGATTCCATAAATGCCTCTTCGGTAACTTCTAGTGGATTTAATTTTTCCTCCTGGGTGGCAGGAATGCAATATTCGCGCCCCGGCAGCACTTCACGCAGAGAACTCATCATAGAAGAAACTCGTTTAATACTGTCAATAATCATGCCATCAGAGTTGCAGAAAATAATATTACTGTGTTTACCCATCAGCTCGATGACTAGGGTCTTTGTACAAAGGTCGCCCATTTCATCTAAATGCTCCACCTCAATATTAATGATACGTTCCATATGTGGCTGATAAATACGCGTAATTCTTCCATTTGCAATGTGCTTTCTTAATACCATGCAGAAATTTGGTGCAGTCAGGGGACTTTGCTTGTTCTGTTTGGTCAAGTAGATAAATGGAAGAGAAGCACTTGCAGAAATTGCCAGACGATGCTGTCCGTTTGTACCTTTTAAAGTAAATAACAGCTCGTCATTTTCAGGCTGTGCGATTTTGCTGATTCTCGCATTAAAAAGCGTCTGATTTAATTCATATACTATATTTGAAATGACTAATCCATCGAATGCCATATAATTAACTCCTTATTTCTAATGATTGTAATGCTACTCGCTTTTGTCTTCGCGTAAATTATAGCGAAAAGTACTGAGAAAAACAATCATTATATTATTTGCCTATTTACAAAAGCAAAATTCGGGAATAAATTAATATATGTAGTGTTAAGATATAGGCAGCACTCAAAAAGGAGACTATAAATATGGCAAAAGAATTATTAAAACGTAGTGAAGTAAGAGAAGAAGATACATGGAATGTCAAGGACATGTATGAAAATGTAGAAGCATGGGAAGCTGATTTAGCAGATGTTCAGAAAACAACAGAAGAAGTTGTAAAAATGGAAGGAAAAGTAACTGCTTCTGCCAAGAATTTATATGAAGTTCTTGAAAAGCTTGCAAAAATCGGAGAAAAAATTGAATTTGCATATTGTTATGCGCAGCGTCTTTTTGATCAGGATCAGAAGGATGCACCTCATCAGGCGATGGCTGCAAAAGTTGGAATGTTATTTGCAGATGTTTCCAGCCAGATTGCATTTGTGAATCCGGAGATTTTAGAGACAGATGACGACGTATTAGAAGGTTATTATAAAGAAATTTCAAAATTAGAGCTTTATCGTAAACAGATTGATGAGATTAAACGTTTGAAAGAACACAGTCTTTCTTCTGAAATGGAAAAACTAATTGCCATGACAGCAGAAATGAGTCAGGTTGCTTCTGATACTTATTCTTTCTTTAATAATGCTGACCTTACTTTCCCTGAAATTGAAGATGAAAATGGGGAAAAGGTACGATTAACTCAGGGGCGTTTTGTTCCAATGTTAGAGTCTGCTGACAGAAGAGTCAGAAAAGACACATTTGAGAATTTTTACAAGAGCTATGAGCAGTTTTTAAATACATTAGCAAGCCTTTATAATGGACAGGTGAAACAGCAGATTTTCTATGCAAAAGCAAGAAAATATAACTCTACCTTAGAAGCTGCGGTAGACAGTAACAATGTTTCTCCAAATGTATATCATAATCTGATTGATACAATGGAAAAGAACATGGATAAAATGCATCGTTATGTGAGACTTCGTAAAAAATGCCTTGGCGTTGACGAACTTCACATGTACGATATTTATACCCCAATGCTTCCAAATATGGCAAAAGAGATTTCGTTTGAAGAGGCAAAGGAAACAGTATTAAAAGCCCTTGCACCATTAGGGGAGGATTATGTGGCAAAGGTTCGCGAAGGCTTTGAGAATCGTTGGATTGATGTTTATGAGAACGAAGGAAAGAGAGGCGGCGCATATTCTTCCGGTGCATATGGCACACATCCATATGTTTTGTTAAACTATAATGGAACTTTAGATAATATGTTTACATTAGCACATGAGATGGGACATGCAATGCATTCTTATTACTCAAACAAGAATCAGCCATATATATATGCTGGATATAAGATTTTTGTTGCTGAGGTTGCATCTACCTGTAATGAGATTTTATTAATGGAATACCTGTTAAAGAATACAACAGACAAAAAAGAACGTGCCTATCTTTTGAATCACTATTTAGACAGCTTTAAAGGAACTGTTTACCGTCAGACACAGTTTGCAGAATTTGAAATGAAAACAAACAAGATGGTAGAAGATGGGGAAAGCTTAACAGCAGAAAACTTATGCAAGCTTTATTTAGAATTAAATGAGAAATATTATGGTCCGGATATGATTTCTGATAAAGAAATTTCTTATGAATGGGCAAGAATTCCTCATTTTTATTACAATTTCTATGTATATCAGTATGCAACCGGTTTCTCTTCAGCAGTGGCAATTGCCCACAGCATTTTAAAAGAAGGCGCACCGGCAGTAGAACGTTATAAGAAGTTTTTATCCGGTGGCTGCTCAAAATCACCGGTGGAATTATTAAAGATTGCAGGTGTCAACCTTGAAACTCCGGCACCAATTCAGTCTGCTTTAGATGTATTCGGCGAGATTTTAGATGAGATGGAGACATTGGTGTAAGTTTTGTAAAATGGTAAAAAGATAAGTAATATTTTGTAAATGAAAGTGAATAAGTAGAAAGGGAAGACCTTTTGGAAAACAGATAATGTTTTCTGAAAGGTCTTTTTGTTTAAATAACTGTTTTTTATGAAAATGATATGGGAAAAAAGTATTGTTGTAGTAAAAAGTATGTTTGTTTATAATAAAATGTGCGATTTTATACGTTAAATTAGTAAAATATGAAAAATTTGTCTAAAGACGATAATTAGATAGATGATGAGAAAAGAAACGGAGCATAAAAATGATTGTACAAAAGATTCCGAGATTTGAAAGTGGAAACATTTTATCCCGGGAAATGTTAGAGGCATTAAATTTTAACTGCCTTTCTGAGCGCAGGATGAATTATTTTGGATATTCGGATGGTATTGTGAAAGGGCTTTCTGTTACTGCATCAGCGGAATATGTAACAGTTGGGAAAGGCTGTTACTTGTTTGATAGAGAAGTCCAGTATGTTATGGAAGATGTAAAAGTACCATATGCATATGGAAATGAAATGAAACTATTGGTATTGAGAACAGGAGATAAGGAAGTTAGCCGTCAGTTTGAAACAAGAGAGGCTGAGATAAAGCTGATAGGAAAAGATGAACGTATTTTGACAGATATTGAAATCTGTCGTTTTAGCATACAAAATGGAGCACGATTGAGAGATTATGCAAGAAATCTTTCTGATATGAGTACATATTATGATACGATTTGTGTATGTCATGCGCAATGGGCAGCTTATGAAAATCCATCAGCAGCCTATCCGGTTTTGCTGCAATTTGCAAAGGAATTAGCAATGTGTAAGAATCTTACAACAGAAGACAATCTGATAATAGGTCAGATTCTTGAGTTAAAAGGCGAATCTCTTTCAAAGCAATGTATAGAAGCATATGTATCCCATAAACTGCAACATGAATTTAAAGCGGATTCTGCCTATAAGCTTTATACAGGTTTGTGTGAAGCATTAAAGTTGGCAAAAAATAGCAGACAGCGTATGGAAAGACGTGCCATACCGGAAAGAAGAATCATTGTAGATTGAGGTAATAATTAGTGAAAGAAGAATTTGATTTCTTGAATTATATAGATTCAAAATTATTAGAAATAGATGATTTAAACCAGAGAAGTTATGGGAAGTGTGTATTAAAAGAGGTTTTTGGGGAGTTATTAAGATATTCACAGACAGCGGTAAATGAAATAGAGAACCGCATGCTATCGGAACTGTCTAAAAAGCAGGATTATACAATTGTTTCAGGGGTTATGTCCATAGAAGAATATGATGAAACAAATCGCTGGATGTTTCCTATGTGCCGGGAGGATATAGAAGAAAAAGTAATCAAGCTGGAGCAGATGAAAAGTGCATTAAACGGTGGAGAAGGTTATCGACTTTGCACAGTGATGTTTGATACTTCTTTAGAAATGATTAAGGAGTTAGAAAATGAAAAAAAATATTTTCCCTGCGAGATAAAAAGTTCTGAATGGTCGTATAAGGGAAAATGCTATATTCTTCCAAGAACAGATTATATTAATCAGTATATCAATTTATATAAAGCATTTCAGCGAAATGGTATCAGATATTATCTGCCCAATATACCATATTTGAGACGTTTTTTTGATGTTTATTTAGAGACGGCAGAGTTTTATGATATTAGTGATATTGCGGCTGTTGAGGTAAATTTTGGAGAATATAAATCCTATGTCAGGTATCATACTTTTCCGGTCTGGAATATTGAAAAGAAAACTTTTTTATCAGATGTGAAACCAAAACCCTGCGAAAATATAAAACAATTTTGTCATGTGATCAATAACAAGCGCCTGAGCAAAGAATGCAGTTATCTTGTGGCAGAAGAAGACCTTGAAATATATGGCATACATTTTGAAGAGGATTTACAGATTATTACTTCGGAAAATAAGAAAAAGAAATGGGAGTTATATGCTTTTTCCTATGAAAAAGAGGGTATTTTTAAGCATGAATTTTATGCAAATGCAGCTAAAGGGGCGGAATGTGCAATTCGGAGTCGAGCGGATGTTTTTCATTTTGTTAAAAATCTTAATTATGAAGATTATATGATTTTAAAAAGGATTGAAATTCTGGAGACAGGAAAGAAAGAGAAACTGACCTATGATATGAATTTTTATATTACAGATTACTTTCCGGTGGATAGAAATAGAAAACAGCTATGCTTATATTTTGAAAATGTAAAGGGGGAGCATCCGATGCTTTATGATGTTTTAAGTTATATTATAACAGCATTACAGGAAGAATGTCGTGAATATGAGTGTATAGGTGTATTTATATAGCACAAAGGATAAATATGGGAGGAGTATTATGCAATACATATGGGAATTGTTCTACACGTATAAGCATCCCAAAGCTTATTTAAAACAGCCAGAAGTTTTCAGTCCCTATATGGAAATAAGTCCCCTGTCAGAGGAGCATTCCACTAGTGACGTCATCGAATATAATAGCTTTTATCGATATGAAAAGATTTTTTGGAATATGTTTCAGAAAATGCAGGGAGAAAATGAGCTGCGAGATATTTTTTTTGATGTATTTTCACGCTTTCTGATTGAATGTGATTTAAAAAGCGGACTCGATATGGAAATCATACAACATCGGAAGATTATCAATGAACTGGAAAAAGGGAATTATGGAAAACATGTGTCAGAATTGGTTCAGGAAATAACCTACGAAGAAAAGTATAAGCTGGCACATTATATTCATCTCGCCCGGGCGCAGGGTGGGACAACCGTATACCTATTTGCAAAAGCAGTCATTTCGTTATTGAATAGTGGAGCAGTATATCGTGATAAGGAAAAAGCCGGATACATAATCCTGTATGTCGGACGTAAAAAGAATGTGCGGGATGTAAGGCTTATTGAATTAATTGAGGAACTGCTGCTGCCAATGGAAATAGAGCGGAAACTATTGTGGGAAAAGCATTTTGGGCTGATTGATGAGCAGTCAACTATGATAATAGATGAGATATTGATGCTGTAGGGAGAAACAGAGGAAGTACATAATCAAAAAATGTTATTTTGATTGTAGTATTACTTCTTGTAACAGGTTTTTTTGGGCTGATGCTATATGTAACTAGAAGAAATGGTGCAAAATATGCACTTAATACAAATCGCAGAAAAAATGTAGATATCAAAGTAGATGATTTCTTAAAAGTTGTGGAGCAGGATTTATATAAGGGAATGCGATTTCGATCCCCTAAACTGATACTGACAGAACAATTTATTCTGGGTACACTCGGTAACGGTAGTCTGGCTCCGATTGCAATACCAGTCAATCAGGTGAAAAAAATAAGATATAGTGTCCGACGATATGGCTGGCCAACTGGAAAACGATATATGGAGGCAAAATTTTATTTTGACCTTTATAACGGGAATACAGTGCTGTTGTATGTAAATTATGTAAAGTGGGAAATTGTTGTTCAAATGTTTAAATATTATGGATTTAACATTTAATTACGAGAAAGGAATAATACGATGGGATTAAAAAAAATATTTATTATATTAATGATTATTTATGTTGTGGCAATGATAGGTGCGATGTTTATTTTTAAGAAGAAAACAAAAAAAGAGAAATTTGAGCCGGAAAAATACAGATATATTCCGGCAAACGGAACAAAATGGAATCTGAATCAGATGCTATATGGAATGATTGATGAGAGAGTTTTAGTGATATTATTGGTATCATATTTGTTTTTTGTTCTAATTGCGGAGTGCATCCTTTTGGCTAGTGGAAGTGCACAGGTTAAAAATACATTTTTTTATGTATTCCTCTTTGCTTTTCCGTTAGTGTCAGCAGGAATTGGATTTAGCGTTTTTGCTTTAATAAGAAAATCAAATAGAAAAACAGATTATGTGCAACAATTGCTAAGAAATTCGTTGCCTTATTCAGATGTAGCACCAGATGCCTTAAGATGGAATCTGGAGGAAGATATAAAGAATGGTCTTGTCTTCCATACAAAGCGGGTTAATTTTTCCTCAAATTACATTTTTATCAGTAAGTCAGCGGTTGCCTTTTCACCAATAGCAGTTCCGTTAAAGAATATTGCGGAAATAAGATATAAAGGGCACTTAAGAGGAAATGTTTATGTTGTGAATTGTATTTTAAAGGACCAAAGAGAAGTAAAAATGGTATTTTCTAATATTTGGCCAAATCAATTTATAGCAATGATGAAGTATTATAACATACGGGTAGTGTGGTAATAGAAAAAAATATTTTGTAACATAAGAAAAAAGATTGAGAGGAAGAAAAAAAATGAATAAAAAAAATGATATTTACAAAATGATATTTAAGATTTGCCTGATTGTATTTGTAATAGGTGGCATATCATGGATAGTTGCGATGGTAAGTGCCGGAACAAAGGGAGTGTCGTTGAGTGTCAATTTAATACATCTTGCTGTTCTAGGAATCTCGGGGGAGGTTGGGTTGTTTTTTTTGGCAAAAGAGAAGAATCAGGTACCAATTATTTTTGAACCAGAAGCATATAAATATTCTCCGGAAGATAAAAAGAAACTCTCCTTGGATGAGACCATGTATTATTTGCATGATAAGTTCATAATGAAAATGTTTTATGGAATATTTCTTTTTTTCTGGGGCATTGGTTTCATTTGCTGCGAAGTAGGCTTATTTGTAATTGAAGGGGCAACTATTGTAGAAGCAGTTATCATAAACATTGTTCTGTTCGCAGTATTACTTCTTGTAACAGGTTTTTTTGGGCTGATGCTATATGTAACTAGAAGAAATGGTGCAAAATATGCACTTAATACAAATCGCAGAAAAAATGTAGATATCAAAGTAGATGATTTCTTAAAAGTTGTGGAGCAGGATTTATATAAGGGAATGCGATTTCGATCCCCTAAACTGATACTGACAGAACAATTTATTCTGGGTACACTCGGTAACGGTAGTCTGGCTCCGATTGCAATACCAGTCAATCAGGTGAAAAAAATAAGATATAGTGTCCGACGATATGGCTGGCCAACTGGAAAACGATATATGGAGGCAAAATTTTATTTTGACCTTTATAACGGGAATACAGTGCTGTTGTATGTAAATTATGTAAAGTGGGAAATTGTTGTTCAAATGTTTAAATATTATGGATTTAACATCTAGTAAAAAGAAGGGGGAAACGATGAATTATATTACTTTTGATAAGATTAAACTTGATGGAATTACATATCAGAGAATTATTGATTTTCAAGTGGAGCAGAAAATTGGTGAGCATGCGAAAGCAACATTAGTAATTGAAGGTGATAAAAGTAGTTATGATGCGAATGCGCTTATGGATGTAACGGTGCAAATTTATAATGAGTCAGAGGAAAAAAAGGAGTGCATTTTTTGTGGTTCTATATGTGGAAGTGCTTATGCTGATGAAACAGACTATTCTGGAATAAAAATGGAATTAGTTTCAATGAGTAAGCAGCTTGATATAGAACCGGTAACGGCAACCTGCCAGCAATCCACGCTGTCTTATCAGGACTTAATGGAAAAGGTGGCGGAAAGTCGGGCAATCATACACTTTGGAGTAACGGATACAACGATTGGCTCATGGAGATATCGAAATAATGAAACAGCATGGGCATTTATAAAGAGACTTGCGTCCCAGTGCAATGCCAGTGTAATGACGAATATGTCGACAATGGTGCCAATCCTTTCAATAGGACAAACAGACAAAAATATTACGAATACGCCTGCATTAATGGATACCTATGAACTGGATGGAAGAATTGTATATCGTACCAATATTGTATTGGAATTAGGAACAAAACTATCTGGTGCTTACTATGTAATTTATGCAAAGACCTATTTTAAAGATGCAATACTTGTTACTGATTATATTTTAGGAACAATGGAAGAATTGAAACAAGATACCTATTATAATGAACAGTCTGCCTGTAAAATGCTTACTGGAACAGTCAAGAAAGTAGAAAGAGAAAAGGTACAGGTCTATTTTGATTCTATTGATAGTACTTATGATGAAAGTGGAGATTGCTGGTTTGAGTATGCAACACCTTATGCAACAAACGGTGGAGCATATGGAAGCGGATTTTATTTTATGCCGGAAGAAGAGGATAAGGTGCGTGTATTTTTACCATCTGCTGATGAGGGAGAAGCATTTGCATTCGGAACTGTAAGTGATTCTTCATTGAAAAATCCAGAATATGTGCAATGGAAGATGCCGGGAAAACAGCAGATTTTATTTACAGATAAGGGTGTCAGAATATCCTGTGAAGGAGTAAGTGTATACATTGATATGAAAGCAGAAGAAGGAATTAATGTTTGGTCAACAACAGAAATAAACTTAGAGATTGCAAAAACAGTTGAAATCGCTGGAAAAAAAGAAGTTATTATGTATGCGGATGATGTTGTCACATTTAAATCTTCAGAAGCATTAATGTCAATAGAAAATGATAAAATTGTTTTTGATTCAGTGAACTTTCAATTGAATTAGGGGAGATAAAAATGAATTACAATGATGAAGAAAGAATAAAACGTAAGAACATGGCAATGAATGGTGGAAATGAGGAGAATGTTATGCAAGAAATTACATCTATCTATGATGGAGCAGTGAATCTGCATGGAGTCGAATGTATATTTGCAGAGCAGCAGATAGGGGATTTTCCTTGTTATATTTATATGCCAGAACAGTTTCGTTTGTTAACGGACGAAGAAAAGGAGATTCTTTTTGCCAGAACCAAACCTCCTAAATATGCTTATGGAGCGGATGAATTGTTTTTATTTTTATCAGTAAATATTACCGATAGTCCAATGAAAAATGAGCAGATTCGCATGTTTACCTCTGCTAGTAGAGGTCCGTTAGAAGCACTTATTCCACAAAGTAAGGTATATAAGACATATATTACTGAGATAGATAATAAAAATGTTGGACATGCAGAACTTGTTTCCGGAGGAATCTTTGGAAAAATATATAACTTGATGATGTTTGTGAGTATAGATGACAGATTATTGATTATTAATATTTATACGCAAAACGAATTGAAAAAAACAGTTTTTCCATATATGAAACAAATGGCTGAATCATTAAGAATAATAGAGGAGAATGTAGATGCAGCTGATAACATATAAAAATCTACGAATAAGTGGAGTAGAATATAAACATATTTTAGAATTGAGGATATATCAGAAAATTTGTGAGCATGCAAATGCTTTTATAAAATTGGAAACAGAACCGGATAAAGCACAAAGTTTTTTAGAACATATAACGGAGCGGGATATTGTACATATATATGCCAATGAGAATGTGATTTATGCAGGACTGGTTAAGGATACATCTATTTCCTATTTTGAAAATAATGCACATTTAAATTTGTCATTAGTATCAACATCAAAAGCACTTGACTGCATATATGAAAGTCATTCATATCAGAATGTAGGTGTGGCTTTTAGTGATATTATGCGAAAAACAGTTGCAGGAGTTGGTATTGTTGAAACACATTTCAATGATAAAAAAACAGAAGGAATCATGATACAATATCAGGAAACCGATTGGGGATTTGTTCGCAGGCTGGCACTTGATTGTTCATCATTTATTGTTCCGGATATTATTTCTGATACTCCAAAAATAATTGTAGGACCTAATCCTACGACTTCTGATTTGATTGAGTATGCTGGAAATGTAAAAGAAGGAAATTGCATTGTAGAAGTTAATACAGAAATGAAAAATGGAATATTAGTAACAGAAACACATACAGAAAAAGTAAGTAAAATTCAAAGTGCAATTCCTGCTATATATAAAGGTAATCCGGTTGCAGGAAAGATTTTTTCAGGTATTGTAGAAAAAGTTGAAGGAGATAAATTGCAGGCGCATATTGCAGATATTGATGCAGAGTATGAGGAAGGAAACTGGTGGTTTCCATATTCAACCATTTATTCTTCACCAACTAATCTGGCAGGAATATATACAATGCCAAAAGATAAAGAAACTGTAAGATTATTTTTTCCATCAGAAAATTCAGCGGATGCATTTGCGGCAAGTTCGTCAAATACAAGGGAAAATGGTGCTGACAGTAAAGAAAAAGTATTTACATCTCCAATGGGCATGGGGGTAAAGTTTTATAATGATGGTCTTATGATTTATTGTGACGGTAAGACGGTTTACATTGATTTGAAGAAAAATGGAGAAATATTATTGAATTCAAATAAGCAAATTTCTTTTATTGCAAAAAATGGTATGATGTTAAGTCCCAGTGAAAACCTTAAAGTTACTTCAGAAAAAGAAATTTATGTTGGAACAAAACAGTCATTTATTGACTTAAATGCAAAAAATGGTGGAACGGTAGATATATATTCTCAAAAAATATTTGTAAAATAGGAGTAGTTGATAATGGCGGGAGATAGAAATACATACTGGAAAAAATTTTATAAAGAATGTTATTATCGCGAATTTGAAGAGTTTCATGCTAAGGTAGCAGAAAAGATAAATCATAATGCGCAGAACTATATTTTGCAGATGAAACAAATGGTAAAAGATTTTATGATGCATATCAATCATTTTCAATATATGATTGGTCAGCCCATTGGATGCATTGAACTCTCTTTTTTAAGATTATCTGTAAGAAAAGATGTGCTGCTTTTTGCATTAGAGGCATTTGATGAAAAACAGGATATGGGAAAATGTGTTGCTGATTATAAGCTTGAATTGGACTGGTTTTCTGAGGAATGGAAAGCGTTACGAGAGGAGCTTTTAGAAGTGCGTGAAGATGCGTCATGGATTCAGTATATTCATAAAGAGGATATTTATGTAATGCTTCAGGATGCGCTTACAATTTTGTTTGCGGAACTAGTGATGTTATTTAAATATACATTTGAAACATGTGATACATGGGAAGAATGTCAGAAACTTTCGAAATCAGAACAATTTTTTTATATTTCTATTGGAGAATATCACGACGAGCAAAAATTAGTATATGTTGAGCGGAAAGAATTTGATATTTTTATACAGCAAGAGAAGGACACTTGCAGATATGGACGTTTTTTAGAGAAAATATATAGAGATAAGAGAATAACAGAAAGAGATTTTAAAGGTTCTGTCTTTATAGATTGTAAATTTGAAAAAACAATTTTCGAACAGAGTAAATTCTTTGATACGCGTTTTTATAATTGTTATTTTTACAAATGCGATATGCGAGCAATCAAGTTTTACGGAGCAGTTTTTGTAAATTGTATATTTGATGAATGTGATTTGGAAGGAGTGGAATGGTATAGAGATGATTCCAATTTACTAGAGAAAAACGATGATTTGTATCGAAGAACATTATTGAAAGAGTGCAGAATTGTCAGAAGTAGATTTTTATATGAGAAAATTGGAGAATGTCAATTACTAAATACAGATATAGAAAGGGATAAATAATGGACTATTATCGTTTGATTTTAAGTGATAGCATAAAAAATAAGCTGCTACTTACTGCATTAGATACTAAATGTTATAAATCAAATATTTCAGATGAGGAGTTTGAAAAATTACCGGAGGGAATTGTAACTTTTTACAAATATCAATCTGATATTGAGATAACAGATATCCTAATGGAACCATCGTTGATGGTTTCCCCTAAATTGAAAAAAGTGTTGCAAATGTATAATAATGAGATTGAAGCAAAAAGTGTAAAGGCTTTTCCAGTTCAAAAGGAAATTAATCTGTCTCCGGAGTACTGGGTACTACATATACCTGAGCTGGACTGTCTCAATAGAGAAGCAGTTAAGATAAATCCTAATGGAACGGTGCAGGAATTAATATTAAATAGAAATGATATAGGGGAAGCAGATGTTTTTAAAGTGAAAGGAACATTAGAGAATTTTGTAATTGTATCCTTGGCTGTAGTAGAAAGTATTTTGCGAAGAAAAATGTATGGGGTAGGATTTAGAGAGGTAAAGGTAAAATAAATGGCAGATAACATATATATACATAGATTATATAAGGCAAAATGTGATTGTGGGACAATGCCAAATTATCTGAATGTTGTGAAAGATCATGGAACAGTATGGATGGCTGAGTGTGAACCGGGAGCAACCCATGATGATAAATGGGCTTTTATGAATGCATGTGATTTTGTTCCAAAGGAAAATGTAATTCATTTTGGACGTTGTAATTCAAAAGCGAACATGGGAAATCATATGGATAAAGAAGAGTTTATTATGAATATTTTATTGCCAGGCTCTGCAATATTAAAAGAGTTAATAGGATGCGGTGGATGTAAATGTCAGCCAATTGTATCAGATGCATGGGGGAATGTAGATGATACAGTATTGGTGAATGGTGTTCCTATTCTGACGGAGAAAAGTCGCCTTTATTGTAGAAATGGTGGCACAATTACAATTGAACCGGCAGATGCTGAGACGACAGAATAAAAATAGATAACGGAGAGGATAAAATATGGACTGGCGAGAGATACCACTTGCATATGTGACATTTTCTGGAAATATTAGTTATATATCGATAAAGGCAATAAATATAAAAACAGAGGTAAATTCTTATGCAACGGCAGAAATTAAGTTAGTAATTGGTGAAACGGAACCCAATGTAGATGGATTAAAAGAGAGTGAAGTGGAGCTTAAGGTAGAGAATAAGACTTTTTTTAAAGGGGTATGTGTAGGTTATCAGAAGATACGACAGGACAACTATTACGAAGTTGTGCTGGAAGCAAGGTCATATACAAATATGGCAGATAAGCAGAAAAAGAATCTGACATTCCAAAATCCTGGAAAAACCCTTGGCAGTGTGGCTGGTAAACTGCTGAGTCCTTATGGTGGCAGATTTGAAATAGAATCGGATAAAACGATAAAACGCGTAATTTCTCAAAATAATGAAACTGATTGGGAATTTTTGAAACGAATTGCAAATCAGGAAAAACTTTGTATTTTTGAAAATATATACGAAAAGAATATGATGATATATATCGGCAATCATGGCTATAAAATGGAAAACATAGGACAGGATGCAGTTCTTTTGGAAGAAGGAAAACATGTTGATGCTATGAGAAATGAAATGATAAATGGCTATGCTGAGCGTGGAGAATACGAATATAAGTATCGTGTATATGCATGTAATAATATAAAGGCCATAGCAGGATGTACATGCGAAGAAGGTATTATTATAGCATCTGAAATATGCAGTGATTGTGGAATACTCAAAAATATTATTACAGTTACAGAAGCAGAGGAATGTTTTCCCAAAATAGAAGAACAAAGAACAGAAGCTTTTTCATCCAGAATATTAACTGGTAAGGTGGCATCGGTTGATACATCAACCATACAGGTTGAATTTGATGGAAGTGAAGGCAATGACGAGGTAAGGACAGATATTCCTTATGAGAGTGTAATAAGCAATTCTTTTTACACAATGCCGGATGAAGAGGATAAGGTATTTGTATATGCTGATAATCAGGGTGAGATTGTATGTTTAGGCAGTAAAAGAACGAATACTTTCGATGTAATGTTTGATAATCCAAGTGAAAAAAGTTTTGGAGCGTTGGACAATGTAATTCATTTTGGTGAAAAAGATATTAATTTGTCTGCAACAAGAAGGTTTTATAGTGAAAAACAAACGGAGTCAGAAATTACGATTAATATGAGGCCAAATAAAGGATTAGTAATAAAATCACCTCAAAAAATAAAAATTGATTCAGAGGAAGAAATTATACTTGGTGTTACACCTGACTATGGCTCACTCTATTTAGCGAAGAAGAAAATAAAAGAATCAAAAATAGCCTTATTAGAAGCGAATAATACTGCAAAGACAGAATCTGCAAGTGCCTATGCACCATTAACAACTGTTCCAGAGTATGATTTGTGGGATTATTTCTCAGAAGAAGGGTTTTCGCTTAGAGCGGAAAATGAATGGGACAACTTTAAAACAAGTATGAAAAATGGCGCACTGGATTTGATTTTTTACAACTGGTGGAAAAAAGACACTCCTCTCGAATTAAATACTGTAATTCATGAGTATCAAAATGGCTGTCTGATTGCAGATACCTATACGATTGAATTGTCAGTTGGAAGTGTACAGCTTCGTATGGGCGTGGCACATACAAATACAATTGAGATTTATGCAGGAGTTATTAGTTGGTATGGTACGGAACAGACTGCGAATTATCCAATAAAGCAGGATGAACTGCGTGATGCTTGGGAAATATTTATGGATGTGCTTGTGGCAGCTATCGCAATTGCTGCTACGGTTGTTGCTGTGGCGGCTGTTATAGTAGGAACTGGTGGCACTGCATTGGTAGTGGCAGGTATAGGTCTTGGTGCAGCAGGTGCGGCAGTAGGTTTTGCAAGAGGTGACTATTTTGGAGCAATTACATCCGCCTTTGGAGCGATTACAGGTGGACTAGGCCAGATTTCAAAATTTTCCAGTTTTTTTTCAAGTTTATCAAAGTGGACCTCACCACTGAAATTAATTCATAGTCTTGGACAAACAGGATACCAATTACCAACAGCATGGAATCAGATGGTAGACCGAATCAATGCACAGGATACATGGTATGGAAAATTGGCAGAAGGTTTTTGTGGTGTGCTTTCTCTTGTAAATATTTCTACATCATGGGCAGGAGATGCAGCTGATGTCTATGATGCCCACATTAAATCAAATACGAGTAATAATGGTGGAACCAATGATGGAGATAACAACCATAACAACGGTGGAAACGATGGTGATGACACTCACACCCAGACCAATCCTACCGATGCTGAGAACCAGCAGAATGGCACTCATGACGGTGACCCGGTCAATGTAGCAACCGGTGCATTAACAGAGCGGCACACAGATTTACGTCTAAAGGATATCAGGGAAGACTTCCGTGTTATCAGAAGCTATAACTCAACCAAAAAGAATCCGGGAAGAATGCTGGGAGAACGCTGGCTGTTCCAGTTTGAAAGCAGCTTATACCGGGAGGGTGATAAATGTTCTGTGTATCTGCCGGATGACCATTTAGAGCATTTTGTTTTAAAAGAAAATGGCGTATGGAATAACACTGTTGCGGATAAAAACAGATACCTTCTGACAACAGAAGAGGAGGGTTATTTACTGCAAGATATGGAAAATCATAATTCCTATTTTTATGGGAAGGATGGTTTTATTCGTTATGCCGCGGATATGTATCATAACAGAACCGTATATACCTACACGGGTACATTGTTAAACCGAATAACCCTTGAAAGTGGTCAATATCTGGAATTTTATTATGAAGGAAAAAAACTTGCCCGGCTTGTGGATGGACAGGGAAGAACCTACCGTTACCATTATGCAGGAGAACTGTTGGAATCCGTTACTTATCCAAACGGTGGTATTTTGCGCTATGAGTATACCCCGGAAGGCTATATTACCAGAATCCACAATGAAAATGGTAAGGTATATCTGAATAACCATTATGACCGGAAGGGAAGAGTTGTCAGACAGGAGACTGCAGATGGCGAGGAGTATATCTTCTTCTATAATGATGTACAGAAGGAAACAACTGTAACCAAGACAGGACTTAATCGAAGTGTAAAATACCGGTATAACAGGAATAATCTGGTAGAGTGTACCACCTTTGAAGACAGAACTACTATCGAGAAGAAATATGATGCAAACGAAAAAGTAATCTGGGAAAAAGACCGACTTGGAAATATTACACAGCGAAGCTTCAATGAGCAGGGACAGCTGGTTGGAGTAATATATTCGAATGGTCTTAACACAGTATTTACTTATAATGAGCAGGGAAAATGTATCTCTGTAACCGATAATCAGGGAAAAAACTGCCTGTATACCTACAATGAGAAAGGTGCTGTTACAGAGGTCTCTATTGAAGTTCAGAAAGGACGTTTTGCAACCATAAAATACGAGGTGGATGAGCACGGACGAATTTTATCCCAGACCTATGCAGATGGTGCAAAGAAAACCTGGATGTATAGTAAGCCATTCTCGCATCCGACAGCTTATTGCAGCCCGGAAAAGGATGAGATTCAGTATGAATTAGATGAATATGGTCGTATGACCATGCTTCAGAATGCTTATGGAGAACGTCATTATGCTTACAACTCCTACAATTTCATCACAATGATTTGTGACGAGGAGAACAATGTTACCCGCTACACCTATGACCTGACTGGTCTTCGTACCGGAATTAAAAGACCGGAGGATGTGGCAGCGGATGATGGCAGGGGAATTACCTACCGTTATGATGCAATGGATCACCTGCTTGGTGTTGAGGATGCCTGTGGCGTTGTTTATGCGAAAAAAATAAACAGTGAGGGCAAGACCTTAAAGTTGATTGCACCGGATACTTATAATCGCGAAACCCAGGATGGGGAAGGTGTTACATATAAGTATGATGTGAATGGCAACTGTACCCATAGAATCCTTCGGGACGGAGCTGTTTACAGATTTTTCTATGATGCGAACGGAAACATGATAAAAGCCGTTTTACCGGAGGACTATAATGCTGCCACAGATGATGGCGTGGGCAGAATCTATACCTATGATTCCATGAACCGTCTTCGTACGGTACAGGACAAGCATGGGGTACTTTTGAAAAAGAATACCTATGACCTTTCCGGCAGACTGATCCGTTACGCCACCGGGAAAATGCAGGCACTTGGAATGAAGTGCAAAAAAGAGATTGCTGCAATCTATAAATACAATAACGTAGGCTGGCTTATGGAAGAACGTATTCCGGTGCGGGAAAAAGACAATGAGATTGAATACAGACTGCGTACCTTTGAATATGATTTGCGTGGAAATGTTATCTGTGAGAAGCGTTATCAGGCTTATCAGGATGAACAGAGCGAGAAAGGACGAATTCTGCTAATACATAAAAAGTATGATAAAAATGGTCGTCTGATTAAGGTTACCGATTCCCTTGGAGTCTGCATGGAGTATGCTTATAATGAGCGAAATAAGGTAAAATATGAGCGCATGAAAATCCGTGAAGGGGTATATCAGGAAAAAGAATATACTTACACAGAATCCGGCAGACTTGCTTCCATTATACAAAGTGCAGATGCCAAGGAAACCTCCGGTGGACGGGCAATTACTGCATTAGCATATGACCGCAACGGAAATTTGACACGCATTACTACACCTACTGGTAATGAAATGCTTTATACCTATGACAGAGC
>X314_Red_Deer__coassemble_81_pt1 | contig 18910 bp, 18 predicted proteins | sample X314_Red_Deer__metabat2_high_PE_002 | metagenome-assembled genome bin X314_Red_Deer
AATTATTCTTTCTCATCCTGGCTGAGTAACATCCGTCAGAAAATAAATAGCATCCTCTTGTTTTGCAGACGCAATTTTACAAAAATCAACAGCTTCACCTAGATAATTTGCATAATTAGCCAAGAACTCTTTTCTTTCAGCATATATTTTGGCAAAATCAACATCGTCTTTATCCAATGACAAAATCCCTCTATAAATTGCCTTCGGAATATCACGATAATTCGAAACTATTGACATTGCATGTGATAAATAAGCACTTTTTTTCGTCCCTAATATACATAACAATATGTAAAACATCCATTTCTTTTCATCATTGAACGCCGGATATTTATTTACACATTCAATTAAATTTGCCTCACCACCAAACGTATACTCTACAACATTGGATATGTTGTTTGTTCCCATTGATTTGAGCAAGCTATTCCACTGTTCTGGTTTACCAAAACTCTCCGGGACATTCTTAATACGAGTATCTTTTGTACACAAAATATCATATCCATTAGTCAATTGAGATATATTAATAGTAGAGATTTGGAAACATCAAGAATGAATCAACATCCTTAATCAACATATATCCTGTAGATAAATATGTTGATAGGGCTTCTGTAAGATTAAAGCAATATTCAAACACATCAGTCAAATCACTAAATATTGCTTTATAATACAACACCTGCTTTCCTTCACAAAAGTTTGAATGTATGTAAGCAAATAACTTCTCCTTTACATCATTCGCAATAATAGCTTCCGATGGAAACAAACGTTCCTTCCACATAATGCCACATTTTCTTAAACATTTTTCTAAATCAGAATCAGACATCTCAATTTTATCACCTTCAAAATCAAGATATGTATCTCTAAAGTTTTCTAGGTCTATTGAGTCAAATCTCATTCCGCCACGATATCGGCTCATTAACACACGAACAAATGCTTCTTGATTAAACTCTATTAACTTTTCATAAGGCTTTACATTTTTTGAGAACGAAAAAATGTTTTCATCGACTTCTGTTATCCATGAAATATCCTGAAGAATATCCATCAGCTCATCCATATCAATCTCTATTCCAAGCATATTTTGTATCTGTCCAACCGAAAGTCCCCTCGGATCATCATATACCTTCGACATTGAGCGAAGCCTCATATACAGTTCAGGATATGACTCCATTAAAGCTTCTTCCTGTTTATCAAGCGAATTTTTCTTATCACTTTTTGTTCTTCTGCTTCTCCCTAATGAAAAATCCTCATCACCCGAAAACTGAACATACTTAACTAGAGCCGCTCTAAATTGATTATGTCTGGACTCATTCTTCTCAACAAATTCAGAGTTATCTAACAGCGAAAAAATCATATTCTTGAGAATATCCATATCTGTGATTTTCCAAATATCCTGCTCAATTATTCCATCATTTATTGCAATTTGTGCTGCAAGTCCACACGATGAAGCATAAGCTGCAGCCGTTCTTTCTGCCATATCTTGCTCCATCATCCAATTAATAAATGCTTCCTTTCTTTCTTCTGTAGATACTTCCTCCGCTTGTACAGATGTTTCCTGAATATCAACAGTATCATAATACTTACTTACACCATTATCTATGTCATTATCTTTTCTGTTAATAATTTCTTTCACATAATCTATATAATGCTTAATCCCTACCGACATCTTTCCTATCTGTTTTTTATGCATATACTTAAATAAATGATTCTGTGAAATTGTATCTCGTACTTTTGTAAGCTGACCTAAATCAGTTGTTTCCAAAAGCGGTTGTTTTATAATTTTTCTATCAAGACAAAAGTTGCTTATCAATTCATATACTGGTTTCAATTCATATAATTGTGATGTGGATATTCTCTCGGATAACCATTCAAAAAAATCATCTTTCATATTTCCTTGTTGTTCAATCACTGATTGATTCCCTTTCAACAAATTATAATATTCCATAGGTTCTTCTTTCCTCAGCAAAACAATTTCAGAGAAAAGTCTTGTTGCAGGTTTAATTAATGTCTTACCAACATACGCTGATTCCATGCTGTGCATTTGAAATGTTATACCAGCAATATTACGAAATACATCATCAATAACCAGACCTTCTTCTTTTGCCTTTTCTCGAAGTCGTCTAGATACCATTTCAATTGCATCTTTTCTTGAAATATTACCTTCCCTAGCTTGAATCAATGCCTCAAGAAGAATAGCTGCTTCAGTTTTATCCCAAGCTTTTTGACTTGCCATAACGTTTCCTCATTTCTAACGTTCTTTAACATATCGCCCACTTTTTATTCTTTCATCTTTTGGTTTTTCTGCATCCTCTGGTATTGACCAATATGCTCCCATTTTGAACGCACCTTCTATTCGCCCCTCCACACACAATGTTCTTATTCGTCTTTGTGAAATCCCCCATTTATCTGACATCTGGCTAATAGAAAAATATCTCATTTCGCTCTCCCACCTTACAATTAAGATTAGATTTATACACCATTCTTATTATAATCCCAAGTCGGAACAAAATCAAATTATTTTTATATCATTTCACATGTTTTTCTATCCATTTTTTGCACATTTTCCCAAACAAAAAAAGACCAGAGACAGAGCACCCTATCGCACTCTGCCTCTGCCACCATCTTTTCTTCCAACCTCCTTATCACCCTGCATTTCCACAGTCTTATCATAAATAGCCTGATAATCCTCAAACACCTCGTCCATATCAGAAGTATCTATGCCGCACGCCTTACATACCGCATTGTAAAGTTGCATATTGTAAGAATTTTTATCCAGCTGAAATTGCAATAGCTCTGCCTTTTCCTTTGGCGTCCAACAGATAAAAGGTAATCCATTTTTTTCAACCGTTTCCAGAACTTCATCCACCTTGGTTCTAACAACCAGTTCACGCATCCCCTTATAGAGTAGCTCCGTTTCTTCCATAAGCTCATCCGTTGTCGGTTTGTGCTCCAGTTCCATGAATTTAAGCTTCACAACACCTTTTACCGCATCATAGCTTCTTAACCTTGTAAAACCACAGCCTTGTGCCTTTTCCAAAGGTGTCATACGCTTATAATCCTCATAAGTGATTTGATCTATTGAAAAGGTCTCCTCTATCTCTACACTCCCCGGTGCAATAGCTTCTACATCAGCAACACCATATTCCACAGCTATAATGTCCTCTTCCATAACAACAGTTGAAATCTCATCCACTTCCGAAGAAATATCCTTCTTTTCATCTGCATTAATTTCCATCTGAACCTCTGATACTACAGCATTATCCACAGTCTCCGTCACAGGCTCATAATCATCATAATAATCAACCATCTTCTCCGCATATAGATATTCCGGTACCTCTATGGAATGTCTTATCTCATCCTCGATATCCGTATAATCAAATCGTGAAAAGGACTTATATTCAGTCTTACAAGCCTCCACCAGCTTAAGTCTTTTATTCAGCTCCTTCTTCTCTGCCTTTAGAGCATCCAACTCCGCCTGCACATCCATATGCCACAGCTGATATTCACGGATATCCTCCACCGTCTTACATGCACGCTTACGCACACTATTTTCCTGATACAAAGCCTTCTGTCGCTTGGAGATTTCCTCCACCTCATTTTCCCGTATCACCTGATAGCCAATAAGTCCTTCCACAGACTTAATATCATTCTTTACAAGGAATAGATACTGTTCCTGCAAGCGGTTCATACGCTCCAGCTCCTTGGCAAGATATGCCGCATGCTTATCAAAGCGTCGCTGCTCCACCATTCTCGCCTGATAAATTCTACGATAGAATTTCATCTGAAATGCGGTTGTTCCCTTACAATAGATTGCCCCTGTAGTTTTGACTACAAATCGTGGACTACCATATGCTATATCCAGATAAAGACGAAACTTATCTTCTGAAAATCGTTCATCCAACTTATCCAGCTGATGATACCACCTGCCACCGGGAACCTTTATGGAAAGATATTTCCCCTGCTCGAACTGATATCCTATCCTCTTCATCAGAAACACAAAATGGTCAAAGCTGGTCGCCTGACTCTGACAGAACTCCGCATCCGCCATAATCATTTCACGAAAGCTCTGCTCAAGCTCCCATTCCTTACGAGATAAATTCTTGGGCTCTTTGGCATACTCCGCCGGCATAATATTCAGACCATGCTCCACACAAAGCTTATTGGTAAGAGGTTGCATCCTTCGTTTCCATTCCCCCTTACGATAATCATACTTCGCACCGGTTACAAAGCTCACGCTATTAAATACAATGTGTCCATGCATATGCTCCTTGTCATTATGCACCGCATACACAGCCTCATATTTATCTCCCAAATATTCATGAGCAAATCGCTCTACTATATCAAATGCCTGCTCTTCCGTTGCCTCTCCGGGCACAAAGGAAATCATAATATGAAAGCCCTGTCTTTTATCCGTCTTGTCATAGGTCACCTTTGTATCCATCATCTGCTCAAAGGCAATCTCCGGCAGGCAGTTAATACTGCCCACCAGAACACGCTCATCCGTTTTCTCAGGATTCTGAATATACTCCAAGGCATTCTTAAGATGCCCAGCAGAATTTCCGGTCTGTGCCTCATTTAAGTACAATATCTTAGTGATTGCCATACACTCAGCACCTCCTGCGTCAGTCTCTTAATATCCTCCAAATCACGCTTAAGCCCATCAATATCACTGGTATAAGCAAAGCCCTGGGTATTTACCACCTTAGCAATCTGATTCACATTGGTAGCAATTCCTGTTATCTGTCTAATAAAGGAGCTTCTATCCGAAGCAAATGTGGTATCCACACCCTTGCTATTCTTCACAAGCTCACGCAGATATTCACTTCTGTTCTTCCCCACCTTCCTTGCATCAGACTCCAGCTTTAATAATTCTGTCTCAGAAAGCTTAAAGGAAACCTTGTAAACCTTCTTATCAGACCTGTATCTTCTGTTTCCATCTGCCATACACATAACCTCCAAATCTATAGTTTCTTGTTGCTAAAATCACACTTCCCAATCCCATGGTCGTGCCCTCCTTCCTTGTTCACTTGTTTTGCAAGATACGGGAAAGGTCGGACCTTTCCCCGAAAAAAATATTCGCCTACTCGGCGAACATCCTTTTTTCGTCTTGGCAGGAGCACCTGCACCCTATATTTGACAGCTCACGCTGTCCATAGCTGTCGTCAAATATGCGCCACTTGACGTCAATTTGCCTCCGGATATATTGATACTTATATAGAATTGGCGTCACTCTGACACCAATTCAGATACTCCTGCCACCATTCTGACGCCAGTAAAAATAGCATCTTAATCATCATTCAAGCCCTTCAAAAAGCTGATTGCAGAGCCTGAAAGTGTCTTTTCCTCATGAACCACTGCAATCGGCTTCTTTTCCGGCTCTTCAACTAATGCTGGTTCATTCTCCGTAGAAACTACTGCTTCAACCAAAGCATTATCAGCTACAGCCCCTCCTTCTACAACACCGGCATTTACAGCCTTCATACTATCAGCAATTCTTTCCTCAAAATCACCTAGCATCTGCTGCAGCTCCGGCTTTAGCAGTTCCACAAGCAGCTCTGCAAGCACCTGCACATCGGCGCCCGAGGCTGTCACCTGCCCCGGTTCAGCTTTATCCTCATAGACCTCACTATAAACCAATTCAATCCCATGCTTTATTAGCTCCGTCTGATTTAGAAAATGCTTCTCAGCAAGCAACCGGTCCAGCTTTTCAATTACTACTGCATCCGTCTGTCGGTCCACATAAAGACGGCAGTTCAGCCGTCTCTCTCTACCTAAGCCCATCATGTGCACCACCTTACCTTACGCAATTTGTTTTGCCAGATACTCATAACCCTTAGCGTTGGCTCTGACATCTACCACATAATCAATGTTATTGCTTCGGCGACCGTAGGCAGCCATTACCTTGGCACCGCCACCCACATAAATGATGTTAGCAAATTCCGTATCGTGACCATTCTCCTTTAGAATTCCCTCCACCTTTTTGGCAAAGGCTTCCAGCTCACTCTCCATCAGCCTCGTGTACTTTTCAGCACAGCTACAATTTCCATTGCTGATAAAATCGGTAATAACCGCCTCCGAGATTTCCTTACCGAACAGCTCACTGCTCTTGCTTCTGATTCCCTGAATTACTGAAATCATAGATTCAGTGAAGGTCTCACATTTACTTTCCACCGGAACACCATCCTTCAGATGCATAATATCAATAGTCCATGAGCCTACATCGACAATCAAATACTCGCCCTTCATATCTCCCAGCTTGTCAGCCACAGCCGCATAACACTGTGGAAACACCAATACATTTTCGATTGTGAAATTATACTGTGTATCCTCATAGTTAAACTTTACAGTCTGTTCTCGCTTCAGATACCTTACAAATGCCTTTCGCGTGGTAGCAAAATGCTTCAACGGAAGTCCTACTCCAAGCACTACTCTGGCACCATTTGGTATAGCACCGCTTTGACACTCCTTGGCAAGTGCCACCAGCGTCAACAGATAATAGTCATCATCTGCAAGCTTGCTGTCCTTTACGCTGTTACGCTTCTCTCCAATCTTATAAAATACGCCCTCGTGTATCAGCGTGTTGCCTGAAAAGGTCGGCTTAGTAGCCAACCTTTCCACACCATTTTCAAACACATGGTTTGCTGATTTCATCAGGTGATTGCCGTGGTCAATCCCCACGTAATAAATCCTCTTATCCTCCATAAATAAATCCTCCTCTTATTCTGCATTTTGTTCCCTATATTCCCTAATAGACTCATGTCGCTGTTCTTTGATAGAATCAATCAGTTCATATAGGTCATTATTGATTATCTCCTCAGCCGTAGCTTCAATGTCCTGTATCCTATGAAGCTTTTCCATAGTATCCAAGTCAGCATTGCCTGTATTTCTTGAAGCCTTAAGCTTTTCTACCAGTTCGTCATGAAGCTGCCATGCATAATCCTCATACTCCTTAGCCTTCTGATAAAGGTCGCCACACATAAAGTACAGATTATACAGATAACGATCATGCTCCATCATCATTCCAAGCCAGCGATGCCCCCACTTCCCCAGCTGCAGAAACTCATTTCCATCAACCATTGCAAGCATGGGATAATAAAGACCATCCACCTCCTTGTACTCAACTCCTAATTGTTCTGCAAGAGTTGGCGTTGCAGTCGCCTCAATATTTTCTCTCATAGCTTCTTCCTTTCCGCGCCCAGTGCTATAAAACCTAGTCCTCTGCTCTTTCCAGAATCTCCAGCACATGCTGAAGTGATGTCAAAAGCTCCTCCTTGGGCACCGCTCCCTCCGCCGTATGCTGTAGCTCCTTCAAAATAGCCTCCAGATACTTTCTCATAGCTCTTGCCACATTTATTCCGCACACGACACGAATCTCATGCTTCAAGAGACAATCCACGATATAATCCCTTTTGCTAAGGCCACTCAATGCAACCTTCACATTCAGCTCCTCTGCCTCCTCTGGCGACAACCGGAAGCCTACATTAATACATCTGTAACGGTTATACTTATCCACTCTTTTTTCACTCATAGCACTTGCTCCTTTCCATATCAGCCCACCAGATAATCGTCGATATTTACAATCTTGCAATCATCGGTAGCAACTTCATCATCAACGTCATCTACACCATTCAGCCTGTCATTTTCCACATCCAACTTGTCCGCCATTTCAATCTGCGTAGAAGGGAACAAATGTGCATATCGATAAGTAATATCAATACTCTCATGTCCTACTCTGTCAGCAATGGCAAGTGCCGAGAACCCAAGCTCGATGAGGTGCGATACGTGCGAATGTCTCAGGTCATGAATTCGAATCTTCTTCACACCTGCCAGCTTACTTCCACGCTCCATCTCATGATGCAGATAGCTTTTCGTCACCTGAAAGATTCTGTCCGTATCCTTATACCCATACAGCATCTCAAAATACACCTTCATTTCTTCTGCCAGAAACTTCGGTAGTTTGATTGTACGATTACTCTTTTTCGTTTTCGGTGTGGTAATCACATCCTTACCCTCCAAGCGCTGATATGATTTGCAGATACGAACTGTGTTCTTATTAAAATCAAAATCTGCCATAGTAAGAGCAAGACATTCACCAAGTCGCATCCCCGTCCAGTACAACATTTCAAATGCATAGTAGGACATCGGCTTATCAATAATGGCTTCTGAAAATCGCTTATATTCCTCCGTGGTCCAAAACAGCATTTCCTTAGCTTCCTCTCTGCCCATGCAACCCGCCTGTCTCGCCGGATTATTACGCAAATTGTAAAACTTACATGCATGGTTAAAGATGCAGCTAAGTTGATTGTGCATGGTCTTACGATAGGTCATGGAGTAACCAACTCCATTTTCATCCTTATAGGCAATCAATTCATTCTGCCACTTAATCACATCCGCTGCGGTAATCTCATTCATCTTAAGCTTCTTAAAATATGGCAAAATCTTGGTTCTTACAATGTGCTCCTTGGTAAGCCATGTATTACGCTTTAAACGTAACTCCATATCCTCCGAATATATTTTGAAGAAGTCCTCAAAGGTCATATCCAGATTACTTTCCTGTCTTACCTTGTAGCTTCGTTCAAATTCGAGAGCCTCACGTTTGGTAGCAAAGCCTCTCTTCTTCACCTGCTTGTTTGCGCCAGTCCAATCCTTAACATAGAACTTCACAAACCAGGTCCCCGTTTTCTCATCCTTATATGCCGGCATAATATCACTCCTTCCACATTTGGGAGCAGACCTCCGGCATCCGCTCCCATTCCTGTATCTTATACAGCTATTACACTGCATCCTCTCCGTAGAATCTCTCCATAAAGTACTTACGAAGCACCTTTCCATGGATGGTAATACGTCCCTTCTTCTCAAGCTCCGCATTGAGCTGGCGCATCAGCTGATACGCCTTAGAACGTGATACCCCAAGGATTTCACATACCTCGTCTACCTGTATAAACATGTTCTCCATCCGCGTCACCTCCTCCCTTTCAAAAAATACTCGAAACGGAAAACTACTAATGCTTAAGGCGATAAGTCGGTTTGGCTTTCTCACATATCCTATACCGCTGGTGTTACAACCGGCCTTTAGCAAATGCCTGTGGGCTACTCCTGCGCGAGTTCCTTTCCCACCCTTATTAAAGAATGCCTCGGCATTCTTGTGGCGAAATGCACACCGTGTGCAACACGGTAAATTCCTTGTGCGTTCCTGCCATCCGCCGGAGGCTTCTTTATGCGAATAAAGAAGTGTCTTCCCTCGCTCCCTTTGATTATCCAAAGCTCTTGGCAAGGTCTGTTAATATAGGATACAGCTCATTCAATTGTCAATGTGCGTTCATTTTGTTTTTCTATACCACTCTGTATAGAATTTCTTCTTGGTTGTTATACTATACTATTTTGTATAGAATGTCAACAGATTTTTCTAAACTTTTTTATTTAGTATCTTCACATGCAGATTTTTGTGTGCTATACTTCTTTTATACAAAAATGATTAGAAATATTTTTATAGATTGGAGGAACCACAATGACAGTTGGCGAACGAATTAAGAAAATAAGAATATTCCGTAAGATGACCATGGACGAATTCGGTGCCGCTCTCGGCTTCGAGGGCAAGAGCATGTCTGTAAGAATTGCACAGTACGAAACCGGTGCACGCGTTCCTAAGGCTGATATGCTTGCTAAGATTGCAGAGGTCCTTAAATGCAATTACAAGGCACTTGATGATTACAGCCTTGGTTCAGCAGAGGACATTATCGAGACACTTTTCTGGTTAGAGGAAAGTGCCGCACCTGCTACAGGAAAGCATTTCCCTGAATATCAGGCTCCCGGCAATCTTATCCGCCTTGCAGCCATGACACCAGTTACCAAGGATGACGATGTAAAGCTTACCTATAATGATAACGAGTACATGACATCTGGTGCTCCCGTTGCTGTCACCTTTGAATATGGACTTGTAAATGATTTTCTTTTAGAATGGAACGAAATGAAAAACAAATTAAAGACTGGGGAAATCATCCCAAATGAATACTTTGAATGGAAGATTACGTGGCCTCATGCGTAGTACCAAAAGACATAAAGAAAGCCCGCAAAGCTTGATTTTTCAATGCTTTGCGAGCTTTTTAAAATTATTCAAACTCTTCTTTGCAAAGTTGTTCTGTGGTGTAATGTGTTGATTTTGATGGTAGAAATCCGGGAGTTTTGTCTGGATTGTACCTGTTGCGTGGATTTTTAGGGGATTGTATTGTCATTTTGTTGTCACTTTGATATATAGGACTTGTACTCCGTAATTTGTTCTTTGCTCAACATTCCTCTAGCCTTTTGAGATAACTTCTTATCTTTTATTAGTATTGCACATTTTTTCTTCACATCCTCACTGGATGAATCTTTAAATATACTTGTCAACAAAGTACATATCTCTTGCTTCCTAATTTCAACAATGCTTGTTGGTACTGTACTTATAATCTGTAAAATCTTATCACAAACATCTTTTTCAAAATAGTTCATCTTCATATAATTTGCTATTTCAACAAAATCACCTATATTTTCCCTATTAATTTCTGTTTGATAAAAATCTAAAACTACCACTAAATCAGCTTTGCTTATCTCTTCTCTGTTTTCACTCACTTCTGCCAGTATCATATCCGATGCATATTTTTGAGATTTAGAAAAGATGTTTATTAACTTATTTTTGTAATCAATCTCATCTGTTACTATTTTTATAATATCAGACACATCAAGAGAATCAATAAATTTTGATAATTTCAAACTAGTATTCTCTTCATCAATATCTAAATCTATAATGTTCTTAATAAGCTTATCCGCATTACTAATACTAGTAAATTTATTGCTTATCTCGTTTATAACATCATCCGGTTTTTCTGACATCCCTATATAATCAACTAAAAATGTGATTAATTGGCTCAGATTCTTATTTGCTTTATTAAAAAACTCACTTCTAGATACAATTATATCATAAATTACAGGATATGTTCCTTTAGATACAGCACTTAACAGAATCACCACATTTTTACACCAAACAGCTTCAGAAATATAAAGATGTATGCTTCTATACACATTTAATACACTATTAGTATCCGTAGAAATGGCTTTTAGTAATAGCGATGAATACTCGTCAAGTTCCTCTTTACTCATATTATCCTTAAATCCACTTATTATCTGTCCGGAAAATCTACAATAATTATCTATATTGTAATAACTTCTCATATTAGGAATTATAACTTGAGTTATTATATTTCTTATATTATCAGTATACGCGTGTTCCTTTACTAACTCAAGAAGCACATCCGTTACAATACCATATTCCTTATTACTCGCATAAGCACACTGTGCCTTCATCGTAGTCCAGAACTGTTCTGCTTGCTTTTCCGAAAACTTATTAACCAGTAAGCGGGCATCCTCCTCATACCCCTCGTATTTAAACGTATTCTCTGTCAAAGTTTTTATAGTTTTAGGTAGCATTTCTAACGGATTATCTTTTGCAAAAGCTAATATCAATTTTGCAAAAAATCGCTGTTCAATTGTTGCTAAGAAAAAGTCATCATATTTCTCTTTGTCTGACTCCCCAATCTTATAAGTCAGTTTCGTCAACATATCATATGCACTCTCATCTTTCAACTTTTCAACACCAATTGCAATGATTATATCTGCTACATCTTTTGACAATTTCATTTCCTTATAGTTAGAACTATTAATAGCTGCATTCAATACTCCATGCATAATAGGGTATTCGAAGCACGGTTTCAACATATCCTCTACCGCAATAATTGAGTTATTCTTTAAATACTCTTTCAGAACATCTCCAAACTGTGAAGTGATATCTTTTTCAAAATCATCATTTTCTGTGATATGCTTTGCCATTCTTTCAATATAAGCAATCCCATATGTATTTGCTATATATTCCAAATCTTCTTCATTAACAAATTCTATTATCGAATTAACGCCGGATTCTTCTGATGCAATCCACGTTCTTACAGTTTGTTCAAAAATTTGTCTGACATCATCTGACAATTCATCTTTTATATTTGTTGTCTTTCTAATTAACTTTTCTTGTTCTTGCTCTCCTTCACATAAGTCAAATATAAACTCTATCAAATAGTTATACTGATTGCTATCTATAGCTTTACATAAATCTACAAGCGCTTCAACATTTATCAAATCATGTCTGAAATCCAATTTCCCCAAAATGATAGATTTAATTCTCTCATTGATTGTTTTAGCTAAATGAATCTTCTTATCATCTTCTGTAGAGTTCCAACACTCAACTGCCGAAATTACCATATTTCCCATCATTGATGTTTCATCATATTTCAACTGCTCTATAAGCACATCCAACAGCACTGGTGTCTCTTTCAAAAACTGTTTAGCTGTCACAAAGTTGCAACTTTCTATTGCCGCCATAAAATCTTGTTGCCTTTGATCTCCTACTATTACTCCAGCTTCCGTCTGAGCCATATATAAATATGGAGTTATATTGGAATATCCTAAATTTTCAGTAAATGACAAGAAGTTAACCAAGGATTCATATTCTTTCTTTAAAATATAAGAATCTTGTTTTTTCACAAAATACTTTTCTAAAATTTGTGAGATTAATATATCCGTTCCATTTCGATGTATTTCTAAGATTTCATCAATTGCATTAACATCTTTAAAAAGAATATCATAGAACCCATTATAATCCGCTTGAAGTACCGATATTTTAGCAATTGTCTCTAACCCTTTCTTTTCACTTGCAAAACCTTTCGAAACTCGCTTTGCTAATTCCCTATCTCTAGCAACCATAACATTTTCTATAAAAGTATTGATTATTTTTTTCACTTGTCGCGGCGTTGACACATTGTTATGAATAAGAATTTTTCCCGCTATTTCTTCAAACAATTCTTGACTTCCATCAAAAAATTCATTTATGAAATCAGTGCAATCTTCCCTGCAAATGTGAAAAGCATAATTTCGCATATCGCTCTTTATTAACTGCGGCAGATAAATCTTATATTGAAACAATTTATCTAATACCATATCTCCATCATATCTGTTGTCATAATCATTTATTTGATTCAGTTTATTTTTATCCAAAGCATTTTTTAATATTTCATCATCAAATGGAACAATAAATACAAATTCTTTATATTCCATAAAAATTTTCAATGCATCAAGTGCTTCCACTATTTTTTCCGCACTAAGACGATCTAAATCATCTACTACCACTACAATTTTTTTATTTGGATTATTATCACAATATTTATCTAATAAATTGCGTAAATATATTTCATAATCTGCTTGTGTTTCCAACGGAAAACTAACTTCATAATTCTTGTTTGCCGGTACATTAAGTTTATCCATAAATAGTTTTCCCAACCAAACAATCAATGGAATAATCAATATGCTTCCTATATTTTTACAATAGCGCAAACTGGTTGATTTAATAAAATCCCATAGTGAAAATTTGATTCCATAAAAATCATTGCTTACCCCGCAATATACAAAAAAAGCAATTAATGAAATAACAAAACTAATCAGAACAAAACACCCTAATTTTTTCCAGTTCTCATTTTTATTCGGTATAACTTCCTTATTGAGATCATCTTTAACTAAAGTATCATAATCCTTGTGAAAAAAATTGAAACTTAATATTTTTTGTTTACTCACATTTTCATACAATTCTTTTAAAAATGCTTTACCGATTTCATCCTTTTCATACTTCCATGCATTAATATCACAAATAAGATATTCATCTTCTTTTTTACTTAGTGGTGCAAGTGCCATATTAATAAGCGAAGACTTACCCAATCCCCACTTACCAACAATCGCTATATTAAATGGTGTTTTATTGCATTCTATTATCTTTCTCAAATTATTTGCAAAATCTTGATATCGAAACTGGTCACCATCTACGTTTTTTAATGTGGCATCTTTTAAAAAATATTTCTTCATACGTTCTCCTCAAAAAATCTATTGCATTATTTATCACTTTGATTTTCTGGATTATATACTACTTGTCCCTTAAATTCTTCAAAAAAGCTCATCGGAATACTCCGCTGACATTTAAAACTTTTTTCCGCAACATATGTAAAGCTTTTTCCCAATTCTTCTCCGGGACACATTATTAATCCATCAATTGACCCATCCATAGCATTGGTTAATGCAATAAGATATCGAATAGTCCTCGTCGTGAAATTATCATTAATCTGTTCTTCAAACTGCGGAGAATATTTCCCAAGATCAATCGTCGGCGAATCTTGCACTTTAACCTCCAACATTTGATTTCTTATATCTGGATATCCACCTTCAAGACTATCTTGCTTACCACTATACCCCAATTGATACGCTACCATTCTTTCTAATTGTTGTCCTCGCTGTTTTGTGGATAAGGAAATATCTAACTTTTCGCCAATCAGTTTGTCAGTAATACGTTCATCTATAATCTCAATCGGTAAAACTTTATGCGGTTCATCTTTTATACTAACATCAGAATTTATAGTTTCGTCTCCACTAGCCAGAAGTTCTTGTGGTAAATTTGAATCAGCTATTACCATACCACCATCGCGAATAATATCTTCACGTTTTTTATTGGAAATAATAAGTTGTTGTTTAACTGTAGGTTTGCCAAATTTTCCAAATCTATTTTCAATATAGTCCGGTGTCATTACAACGATAGATTCAATGCAATTGTCAGTATTTATCTTACCAAGAACAAATCTTACATCACTTGCCAACAGAGTTTCCCCATTTTTTAAATCAACCTGCACTGAAGCACTATTCGGGTTTCTGTTCCATACTTGCAAGTTGTACGAATTACCCGTTGTGACAATATATGTATCTATATATTCTCTTAAAAAAGCTGGTACTCCTTTTTGTTTAGGTGGCACGATTTCATACTCATCTGCTGCCTCCGGCATATAATTTGATAAGAGATGATTGGTTATAATCTTTCTAAAATTTGATCCATCTGTTCTTGATTTTCCTGTCATTGGTATTGTCTGTCCAATCAATGGTCTTAATGCTTCCACTAACTCCTCTGGCGTAGATATAACACTTTTACATTTGGGTGGTTTCTTCCCCTCTTCAATATAATTCATTAGCAATTCTCCTCTCGTCCTTATCCTATAAAACTTTCAATTATTAATATTTCTTCCTCTAATAAATCAAATGCATCATAAACAATCTTATCTATTGCATTTTCTAATTCACTTGATGCCCCAGCCAGCAAATCGTCTACATAACTAGCTATGGCTATTGCATCTTCTCTTTGTATTCTTGGAATAGGCCATCTATTCAAATTCGATGTAGTATACCTATATTTCTGCGAATATAAACAACCACTTATCATTTTTTGATAATATTCCATGGCCTTCGAATTTAAAACGCCTAACATAAAACAATAATATTGATGTGTGTTTAAATCTAAATATTCCGATGTCAAAACAGAATCTTTCTTCGTCAAAAAGAATGTATTGCCTTGACACAATCTACCTGTCTCATCTAATGCGAATGAATTATTGGATACAATATCTCTCGTGACAATTTTTGTTTGTTGAAATTTTGACAATTTCTGAGGAACCCAACATTCATACCACATCCTACTCTTAGAATCTGCCAAATAAGATCGTTTTTTTAATATTTCTGAACATTCTTCAAGATATTCTGCCGTTTTAGGTATCTCTTCCAATGGAATAGCAACCATATTACCATCCATTTCTCTATGTGGATATAGTATATATCTATCTTTTGAGTTGTTACCCCATGAAATATTCCATTTATTCACATTAAAACTCTGTATCAATGGATAGACCGCAATTTCCTCAAATGCATGCTCATCAATAAAGTTTTGGGTCATTGGTTTTACAAATACTGTATCTGCGGTTGTCTTTATCCCTACACATACATCAAATATATCAACAAGAGAACATAATTTTTGTTCATCCATTTTTGTTTTAATTGTGTTCTCATCACTTGTAGAAAAGTTCCACGTCTTTCCATTAGCAGGTATCTTAACCTTTGAACGAGACACTTCAAAAACTTGTTTGTCTTCATTTCCATAGAGAATGAACCTTTTGCCACAAGTCAACTCATTTTCAACGTACTCAAATAACTCATTAGCATTCAAACACTCGTACTGAACATCTTGTTCAGCAGTTTTTATTCCAATGTAATCCACTTCGCAGTTATCATGCTTACTATTTTCGCACATAATAATTGCCGGTAAAACAGCAGCACCAAAAAACTTCGTATCATACAGATCTACTAATTTTCTAACATGTCCTGTTTGCGATAAGTATTCACGTATACCCACACCATAGTTAGCTGTCAAATACTTGTTACTTGTAATCAAACACATCCTTCCATTTTCATTCAACAACTCGTCACTTTTTTCCAGAAAACAAGTAAAAATATCAAATCTTCCTGTAGCACTAACAAAATTATTTTTTATATAATCCCTATATTCAATAGACAAATTTTGTAACCGGATATAAGGAGGATTTCCAATAATATAATCTGCTTTATCACCCACGCATAAAAAGTCCTGACAATATACAGGTAGTTTTCTCATCAAATCCAATACATCGTTCATTTCATGAACCAAATTTCTTTTTACTAGTGAAGAAACCATCACAATCTTGGTAACAAATACATTTGATGGTTTTGTATCATATGCTCGTATCAATTTATGTTTCAACAATTTTTCTTTATATACACTTGTAACTTCATTTACATACAAACCGTCTATAAATCTTTCTGTAATCTGTTTGATAAATGTCCCCGTTCCGCACGCCGGATCAACAATGGTTTTTGCACAAGATACCGTCTCATTATATCCTATGATATCTAACATATATTTAATTATTTCATTAGGTGTCCTTTCACTTCCTGATTTCTTCCTAGACTCTAAATCTATTCCATCTGTCAATAATCCAAACAGTATTTCATCTAACTCTTCCTCTGTTTTATCAGCAAATGAAATTTCATTATTATTCATATTAGAGAAACCCACACATATTTTTTCAATCTGTTTCTCATTAAATTCTATTCTACTCCTATTCAATATTTCAATCAGTACCGCTGTAGCTGTGTATATAGCCGAAATAGAATAATTTAACATTTTATCTTGTGCCGATAGCTCATTCTCTACTTTGCCGAACATCTTATCTATAAATTTTGTCTCATCATCTTGAACATTCAAATAATAAATATGTCCAAAATTTCTTTTATAAAAATTAAAATTCTTATTTATAACATAATATGAATTTTCTAACACATTCATAGCATCCATAATATATCCTCCACCTAGTCTTCTATTAATTCCATAATATCTTGTAAATCACACTCAAGAGCATTACATATTTTCAACAAAATATCTGTATTCACATTTTCATTTTTTCCCAATTTAGCAATAGATGTTGTACTAATATCAGCCTTTTCTGCCAGATCTTTTTTAAGCATCTCTCTATCAATTAATAATTTCCATAATCTCTTATAGCTTATCTTCATGTGTTTATCCTCAAATTCGAACATATTTTCTTAATTATATCATTCAACTACCGCTTTTGCAATGATATTTTCGCGTTCGCTAAATTTAAGATATCACCTTCCTCTCCCCACATCTCTAACCTTCTCACCAATCCAGTCCATAAACTTCTCAAGCAGATTCATCCCGCCAATTACAAACTGTTTCATAAACTCATACGCTTTTTCCAGCTTATCCTTAAGTGTCTTATTTTCCTCTTTCAACACATAATTTTGATACCGCAATTCTATAACTTGTTCCTTTAGGTACGAATCCCCATCCACAACTCCCAGCAGTTCTTTCTTCAACCGTTCTGCCTCTGCCAGTTCAAACTGTGCGTATTCCATTTCCACCTTGGCAACACTAGCTACCTCACGCCACTTGTCAGCCTCTTTTTCCGCAATCTCAATTTCATTCTTTTTATCTGTCAGCTTATCTACAGCCTCATAATACTCGGTCTGTAGCCGAGAATTTTTCATCTGCAAAATGCGCCCTTCTGCTTCCAGTTCCCGGTTCTCTGCCAGCGTATCATCAAGTTTTTTCTGTGCTTTATCTTGCTCCCACTTAAACTCAGCTTGCTTACTTCGAATTTCCTTATCCAAAGCTTCCACCCGTTCCTCTTTCAAATCAAGAACCACCTGCACATCTTCCAACTCAGCCTCCAGTGCTGCAACTTCTTTTGCGCGCTCCTGTTTTTTGTAATCCAGTACAGATAAATGCTTATTATGAGTTTCCTTTTTATGCCAACCAATTCCATATCGCTTCATGATAATTGCAATATCTTCCTTTTCAGCCTCCGACCACTGTTGCCATTCCGTATTGCGCTTTCCCTCACTTGCAAATCCTCTGGTGGCAAGTGCCCCTTTTAGGCTTGTCCGAGTCTCTAATCCTCTTGCACTACCGAATACCCATGGAACAAAATCCAGATGCAAATGAGGTGTCTCTTCATCCATATGAATATAGGCTCCAAACACATATAACTGCGGATTGCGAAACTGAAATAGTTCCACATAATCCATTAAAATCTGTGTTGCTATCTCTGCCGAATAACTGCCCACTCCGGTATCATCTTTATTTCCAATCTGGACAATTACCTCGTAAAACAATTTCTCCTGCTTGCTTCTTTTTATCTTCTCATAATAATTCTTAATCTGCCTGTCTTTGCGTTTCTGTTTGGCGTTGTATTCATCAAGAGCCTTATCAAACAATTTATGATACACCTGCTTAATATCCTCGTTGATAAGTATAATATTATCTTTTGTCCGGCTGGCATCCACATTCTTAGCAATAAAACTTCTTGTGTTATGCCCAATGGAACCTTCGCCATTCATAAAACTAATTGTTCTTTCCATAACCCAAAACCTCGTATAATAAGTGTATAGCCAATAGAAATAGATGGTTATGCACTTATCCTTT
>X314_Red_Deer__coassemble_83_pt1 | contig 18850 bp, 16 predicted proteins | sample X314_Red_Deer__metabat2_high_PE_002 | metagenome-assembled genome bin X314_Red_Deer
GTCCCATACTGCTCATTAAAAAATCTTGCATCACAAATACCAAGCACTGCTTCAATTCCAAAAATTTTACATTTTCCCACAGTAACGGCTTCATGCAACCCTGTTTTTGTCTTAGCAGCCTCCACTTTTTCCATATATTCCGGGAAATCTAATGGATTTTCTGATTCTAAATATTCAAACCAAGGCTCAAATGTCTTCGCATCTGTTACCATTTTGATACGGTTTTTGGTACGAACACGGAAGTAATTTCCACATTCATAACAAACGTATTTACCTTTTTCAACAATTGACTTGTTTATTTCTTTTCCACAAGCCGGACACACAACTGTTTCAGGTACTTCGGTCTGTCCCGGTGCCTGATTTTTCACTACTGGTGGCGGTGTCTGTGCCTCCGCCATCTGTTCATCTGCCGGTGTATACTGTTTAATTGTAATTAATTTTTTCTTTTTTAATAATGCTGCCATACTCTTACTCCATTCCCTGACTGCAGTCTTAGCCGATTGCAAAAGTCAGTTCAGCTGCACAAACAACCTTTCCATCCACCTTTGCAGTAGCTTTTCCTACTCCAATCGGTCCTTTTTGTTTAATAATTTCTGTCTCTAAAGTCAATACATCTCCCGGTACAACTTTGTTTTTGAATTTTGCACTGTTAATGCTTGCAAAATAAGCTGTTTTACCGCGATTTTCTTCTTTTCCAAGAATTGCAACCGCTCCGGTCTGTGCTAATGCTTCTACAATAAGCACTCCGGGCATTACCGGTTCTGTTGGAAAATGTCCTGCAAAAAATGGCTCATTGTAGCTGACACATTTTTTTGCAACAGCACGTACTCCAACTTCTAATTCTTCTATTGTATCAATCAGCAAAAACGGCTGACGATGTGGAATAATTTCCATAATTTCTTTTGTTGTTAAAACTGGCATTCTTTTTTCCTGCCTTTCTGAATCTGTTATGCATATGAGTTTTCATATGCTTTGACTTTCTTTTCTACAGGTTTTTCCTGCAAGCTTTGTATTTTAATTGCTTAGTCATTGTACTTCTTTAACAGAAGGCTTGCGTTGTGTCCACCAAATCCAAGTGAGTTGCTTAATGCATATGGAACTTCCATTTCAGCTGCTTCTTTACAGTAATCTAAGTCGATTTCTTCGTCCGGTGTGCGGTATCCTACAGTTGCGTGCACATAGCTTTCCTGAATTTCTTTTACACAAGTAACAAACTCAATTGCTCCGGCTGCTCCTAATAAATGTCCTATCATGGATTTTGTAGAGTTGATTTTTAACTCTTTTGCATGCTCACCAAAAGCAAGCTTAATTGCTCTTGTTTCAAATAAATCATTATGATGTGTAGATGTTCCGTGTGCGTTAATGTATGTAACATCTTCCGGTGAAACTTTTGCATCTGCCATTGCATTTGTCATAGCTCTTGCTGCACCTGCTCCATCTTCTGCCGGAGAAGTGATGTGGTATGCGTCTGAAGAACATCCGTAACCTACAACCTCAGCATAAATCTTCGCTCCACGTGCTTTTGCATGCTCTAATTCTTCTAATATAACTACTGCTGCACCTTCACCCATAACAAAACCGCTTCTGTTTTTATCAAACGGAATAGAACATCTTGTTGGATCTGTTTCTGTAGATAATGCTGTCAGTGCAGTAAAGCCTGCTACTCCAATTGGAGAAATACTGCTCTCTGTTCCACCTGCAACCATAACATCTGCATCACCATACTGAATCGCACGGAATGCCTCACCGATTGTATTTGTTCCTGTTGCACAAGCTGTAACTACGTTGATGCTCTTTCCTTTTAAACCGAAACGGATGGAAACGTTACCGGCTGCCATATTGGAAATCATCATTGGAACCATTAATGGGCCAACTCTTCCCGGTCCTTTTTCCAAAATTCTTGTGTGCTCACGCTCTACTGCCTGAAGGCTTCCGATACCGGAACCGATTGCAGTTCCTACCATGTATGGATCTTCTTTTTCCATATCAATTCCGGAATCTTCCATCGCTTCTTTCGCAGCTGCAACTGCATACTGGCTGAAAAGCTCCATTCTTTTTGCATCTTTAAAATCCATGTACTCTTTTGCATCGAAGTTCTTTACTTCTGCTGCTAATTTACATTTATAATCAGTTGTATCAAAATGTGTAATTTCTGCAAATCCAATTTTTTTGTCTTTTACGGATTTCCAGAATTCCTCTACGCTGTTTCCAATTGGAGTGATTGCTCCCATTCCTGTTACAACAACACGTCTGCTCATAATTTTCCTCCATGTAACCTTTTTCGGTTATCTTCCGATAGTCTGTTGTTTTTTGCTGTTACATATGCATTCCGCCATCTACCGATAAAATCTGACCGGTGATATAGGAAGCTTCTTCAGAAGCAAGGAATGTAACTGCATTTGCAATATCCTGTACTTCGCCTACACGCTGCAATGGAATCTGTGTTTTTATCTGTTCCTTTGCTGCGTCAGTCATCGCATCTGTCATTTCTGTTACAATAAATCCCGGCGCTACTGCGTTACAGGTGATTCCTCTGGATGCAAGTTCTTTTGCCATTGCTTTTGTCAAACCGATAATACCGGCTTTGCTGGCGCTATAATTTGCCTGACCTGCATTTCCCATTACTCCGGAAACAGAAGAAATGTTGATGATGCGTCCGCTCTTCTGTTTTAAGAAATAACGTGACATATGGCGAATGGTATTGAATGCACCTTTTAAGTTGATATCAATAACCATATCGAAATCTTCCTCAGTCATTTTCATAATGAGTCCGTCTCTTGTGATTCCTGCATTATTTACAAGAATGTCGATATGTCCGTAAGTTTTGATTAAGTCCTGAATCATTTCTCCACAAGCTTCGAAATCAGAAACATTGCACTGATAAGCAACTGCTTTGCCCGGATTTTTTACTACTTTTTCTTCTGCGCTATCCCAGATTTCTTTCTGACAAATTTCATTATTAATTTCATTAACAACTGCTTCTGCGCGCTCTTTAGAACCATTGTAATTTACAATTACAAATGCTCCCTGCTTTGCTAATGCTTTTGCTATCTCGCTTCCAATTCCACGGCTTGCTCCAGTAACTAACGCCACTTTATTTATTAACATAATTTTCTCCTTATAAGAACGCCGCAGTGAATTTCACTACGACGTTTACTCTTGCTGTAATCTTTATGCGATTGGATGACTCTCAACAAATGCAAGGAAATCTTCCATTTTATCGATGTTACATACTTTCACATCACGATTGATTTTTTTCATAAATCCGCTTAATGTCTTGCCTGGTCCGATTTCCACAAACTCTTCCACACCATCAGCAATCATTCGCTCTACTGTCTGCTGCCAACGTACAGATGCTGCAACCTGTTTTGTCAAAAGAGGTTTAACGTCTTCTTTCCGGTTTACATAATCTGCTGTCACATTAGCAATATATGGGATTGTGAAATCCTGAATTGTTACATTTTCTAATTCTTTTCCAAGCTTTTCACCTGCACCCACAAGCATTTGTGAGTGGAATGGTCCACTTACTTTTAAAGGAAGTACACGTTTCGCTCCGGCTTCCTTACATTTTTCTCCGGCTGCTTCTACGGCCTTCTCTTCACCGGTAATTACAATCTGTCCTGGACAGTTATAATTTGCGATAGAAACAATGCCGTCTGTTGTTTCACATGCTGCTTCGATTTTATCTGCATCCAGTCCAAGCACCGCTGCCATTGCTCCGCCAACCGGTACTGCTTCCTGCATGTAAATTCCTCTTTTACGAATCAGCTTGAAAGCATCCTGCCATTCAAGTACACCTGCTGCTAATAATGCGCCATACTCGCCAAGGCTTAATCCTGCTGTTACATCCGGTGCGTAGCCTTTTTCCTGTAATGCTTTTAAAATGGCTGCTTCTGTAGCAAGCATACAAATCTGTGTATATTCTGTAATGTTTATTTTTTCATTTTCCTCAAAACAAAGGGCCGGAATTTCTAATCCTGTTGCTTCTGATGCCATGTCATATACTTTACGGCACTCTTCGAACTGATCATAAAATTCTTTTCCCATTCCAACATACTGTGCGCCCTGTCCCGGAAAAATAAATGCTATTTTACCCATAAAATAACCTTGCCTTTCTACTGTCAGAAAAGCACATTTTGTGCTTTTCTAACATATGTATTGCATAACTCTTCTCCCCTTTTTTGCTATGCACGATTTGGTAAAAGCGCTTCTGCTTCTGCCATAATCTCTTCGATGATGTCTTTGCAGGACTGGGTTTTCTTTACCATTCCGGCACTCTGACCTGCCATAAGGCTTCCCTTTACAACATCACCTTCCATAACTGCAAGACGAAGCGATCCTAAAGTTAACTGTTCTAACTCTTCGAAGGATGCTCCTTCTTTTTCCATTTTTAAATATTCTCTTGTCATCTGATTACGAAGTACACGAATCGGATGTCCGGTGCTCATACCGGTTACTTCTGAATCGATGTCTTTCGCTTTGATGATACGCTCTTTATAATTAGCATGTGCAATGGATTCTTCTGCCGCTACAAATCGTGTTCCCATCTGCACGCCCTCTGCTCCTAACATCATAGATGCTGCAATTCCTCTTCCGTCCGCGATTCCCCCCGCAGCAATTACCGGAATGCTAACTGCATCTACTACCTGTGGAACCAGGGTCATTGTGGTCTGTGAACCGATATGTCCGCCGGACTCCATTCCTTCTGCTACAACTGCATCTGCGCCGGCACGTTCCATCATTTTTGCCATTGCCACACTTGCTACAACAGGAATTACCGTCACACCGGCATTTTTCCATAGCTCCATGAATTTTGCTGGATTACCTGCTCCAGTAGTAACTACCGGAACGCCTTCTTCTACTACAATTTTTGCTACTTCTTCCGCATTTGGATTCAGTAACATTACATTTACACCGAATGGTTTATCTGTTAATTTTTTTGCTTCTCTAATCTGTTCTCTAACGATTTCTGGCGGTGCACTTGCTGCTCCAATCAGTCCAAGTCCTCCTGCATTGGAAACGGCTGCTGCCAAATGGTATTCTGCTACCCATGCCATACCACCCTGGATGACCGGATATTTTGTATGAAGTAATTCGCTTACTCTTGTTTTCATTGCTATTGCCTATACCTTTCATTGTCTGCAAACTTTGCGCCCTAAAACCCAAAGCTGCGTGCGAAAGAACATTTCACACTTTCCTCAATTTCTGCGTCTGTGCAGGAATGCCTATGGCATTCCTGTTTACCGGAAGCCTCTTACCTTTTATCCCCATGTCTTCCTGACGCATATCTAAGTATTCCTACAATGCGGCGTTGCTTACGCTGTAACACCTTTTCCCTGTAAGTATGTAATAACATCATTTACAGTTACGATTGACTCTAAGTCTTCAGATGGAATTTCTACACCGAATTCCTCTTCTAATGCCATAACTAATTCGAATAAGTCTAAAGAGTCAGCTCCTAAGTCTTCTTTGAAATTAGCTTCTGCTTTTACTGCATCTTCGTCTACGCTTAACTGTTCTGCGATAATTGGTTTCATTCTTTCTAACATGATTTTTTTCTCCTTCTAAATCAAACAAACATTTTAGATAACCTTCACACGCCCAAAAGTACATCTTTTGCTGTCATGTGCGAAGACACTGCTTATTATTTGAAATTCAAATTATTTTCCAATCAAATATTTTGATTATCAAACAATTAGCTTTTCAAAGTATATGTCGGTTGGAAGTTTTTGTCAATGGTGTTTTTGTAAATAATTTGTTAACGCCGCCTCAAACAGCCCTACCGAAAACCCTTCTGAATTTTAATGAAATGTCTATTTTCTGCGGTTTTCCAGCTTTTTTCTCAGTTTCATTTTTCTGTAAAAAAAATTGGGAGGGAAAAATTTTTCCCTATATATAAGCTGTCTTTTGAAATAGAGATTTTATATTTTAAGAAAATCTCTTGACTTTAGATTCGTAGATGTTTATATTAGAAATCGTTATAAGAAACGTTTCTAAACATGTGAATATGAAATGCTAGGGGTGCAACTTATATCGCTGAGAGATGATTTTTCATCGACCCTTATTACTTGAACCGGATAATACCGGCGTAAGGAAGCAGTACTGATAGATTTTTTCTATTATATATAATGTTCCTCCTGGCATATTTATACACCAAGGAGGTTTTTTTATGTCTTTTTTTGTTACACAAGTTACTGACGAATGGGGCACCAGTTACCAGCCAACGACTGCCGGTTTTACTGCCCTTGTTATTTTATTACTTGCCGTATTGCTGATTGGCTGTACTGTTTTTGGAAAAAAGAAGAAGTTCAGTACCAGACAACTTGCTTTTTCTTCTATGGCGATCGCCCTTGCTTTTGCAACTTCATTCTTAAAAATCATTCACATGCCTATGGGAGGCTCTGTGACTCTTTTTTCCATGCTGTTTATCGTTTTAATCGGCAACTGGTATGGTCTTGGCGTTGGTTTAACAACCGCTGTAGCTTATGGTATTTTACAGCTTATTGTTGACCCCTACATTATCAGTATTCCGCAAATGCTGATTGATTATATTTTTGCCTTTGGAGCGCTGGGCTTATCGGGTATTTTCTCCAAAAGTAAGTCCAAACATAGTCTGCTGCTTAGCTATATGGTGGGCGTTTTAGGCAGATATTTCTTCGCTTTTCTTTCCGGCTGGATTTTCTTTGCCACCTATACACCGGAATTTTTCAACAGCGCTGTTGTCTACTCTTTAGCCTACAATGGAGCGTATCTTGGCTTAGAGGCACTATTTACAATTATTTTGCTTGCCATTCCGCTGACAAACAATGCCTTAGGTTATGTAAAAACACTTGCCATTAAGGAATAAAAGCGTCGCCGCACGACGCTTTCGAAAACGCTTTGCGTTTTCACTTGGCGCACACCACACATGGGCACTTTTCTTTCACATTAAATGCGTCGCCGCGCGACGCTTTCGAAAACGCTTTGCGTTTTCACTTGGCGCACACCACACATGGGCACTTTTCTTTCACATTAAATGCGTCGCCGCGCGACGCTTTCGAAAAAAGGCGTATCACAAAATCTGTGATACGCCTTTTTACTGCTTTTATGTATTTAGTCTAATAACATCTGTACGCATCCGTACATTCCTGCATCATTTCCAAGTCCTGCGAGCACAAATTTTGTCTCACGGCAAGCAAAAAATGCTGTTTCTTCAAAATGCTTCTGTATGCTATCCGTTAAGATGCTTCCTGCTTTTGAAACACCGCCACCAATTACTATAACTTCCGGATTTACAACGCACGCCATGTTAGAAAGTGTTGAACCAAGAATTTCACACACTTCATCTACAAGCCCCTTTGCGATTTCATCGCCGGACTTTGCTTCATCAAAAATATCCTTTGCTGTAATCGGCTCAAATTTTCTAAGGGTTGTCTCATCAGAACTCTTAGCCAGCTTTCTTTTTGCAAGACGAACTATTCCTGTTGCAGAGGTATACTGCTCTAAACAGCCGTACTGTCCACAGTTACAAGCTTCGATTTCGTCATTATTAACTGTAATATGACCGATTTCACCACCTGCTCCATTGAATCCGGCAACAATTTTACCATCCACGATGATACCACCGCCAACACCTGTTCCAAGTGTTACCATGATAACATCTTTGCAGCCTTTTGCTCCACCCTGCCACATTTCGCCTAATGCAGCAACGTTCGCATCATTTCCTACTTTTACTTCAAGACCTGTAAGGCTTCCTAACTCTTCTTCAACATTAACAATTCCCCATCCAAGGTTTACACAGCGGTTTACAACACCATTGCTTTTTACCGGACCAGGAACTCCAACACCAACACCCTGCACTTCATCCTTGCTGATGCCTTCCTGCGCAAGCTTGTTGTCTACTGCCTGAGCTACGTCAGATAAAATACTTGCTCCGCCATTTTCTGTGTTAGTTTTAATCTCCCATTTATCGAGCAATGTTCCACTTGTTTCAAAAAAACCTATTTTACAAGTTGTTCCACCAATGTCTACGCCAAATGCATATTTTTTCATATGTTACTTCTCCATTTCTTTATACAATTAATTTCATGATAACGTTTTAAACCAAGGCTGTCAACCATTTTGAAAAAAGTGATATTCTCCCGGAATTCAGCCGTTTTTCCCCGTTCTGCTAAGCCGCATCCGGGGATTCAAATGTGCTGTTTTCTTCCGGTGGATTGGTGATTTCCGGAATTGGTATTACATCCTCCGGTGATTGCTGCTCAATCAGCTTATCCCCCGGCTTTCCGGAATTGTCAGCTCCCGGCGCTGCGTTCTGCTGTGTTTCTCCCGGATTTGTGCCATCCTGTGAAGTTTCAGGGATTGTACCGTCTGCTCCCGGGGGTGTGCCATCCTGCACATTTTCCGGTGCTGTTCCCTCCTGGATTGTGCTGTCTGCATCCGGCACCATTTCCTCAGGGGACTCTTCGTACTCATCGTCATCCTCTGTAAAATAAGGGCTGGTATAATCGCCATTTATCTGTACCGGCGGCAAAAAATCAAGGGGCTGTAATCCTTCATGGGCTTTTTCCATAAAAGTCTTCCAAATTTTGCCCGGATAGGTTGAGCCTTGCAGATCACTCATTTTCTGTGGTATATCATACCCCACCCACACACTGGTGGTATAATATCTGGTATACCCCACAAACCATCCATCTTTTCTGTCGTTTGTGGTTCCTGTCTTTCCTGCGCATGGCATTGCTCCAAGTCCTAACCCCTTTGCTGTACCATTTATAAAAACGCCTTTTAATATATCCGTCATTTGTCTTGCTGCATTCTGACGAAAAACTTCTTCTCCCATCTCGTCCGATGCATAAATCACATTTCCTTCGTTGTCTAAAATTTTTACAATACAGGTTGGTTTTCGGTAAGCTCCATCATTTTCCAAAGCTGCATAGGCTGATGCCATTTCTAACGCTGACACCCCATGTGTAAAGCCGCCTAAGGCTGTAGACAAACGATAGTCTTCTTTATCTAAATGTGAAAAATCCATCTCTTTTAAATAAGAAAGTCCTGTTACCGGTGACAATTCATCAAACAGCTTCCACGCAATCGTATTAATGGAATGTTCTACTGCATAACGCACAGTTACCTCACCCAAATATGTTCCATTTGCATTTTTCGGTCCATCTTTGATCGGCTCGTCCACCACCGGTGTATCTGCAGTATAATTACGTTCAAACAATGGTGTGTATACAATCAATGGCTTTATTGCACTTCCCGGTTGTCTGAAGCTCTGGTACGCACGGTTTAAGGTGTAACCGGAAAATTCCTGACTTCTACCGCCCACAATTGCTTTTACATAACCAGTTTCGTTATCAATACAGACCGCAGAAGACTGCAGCTTGTAAACGCCCTCATCACTAACATCTGTAAACTGTGCCAGATTTTCATCCACAGCCTGCTGAAGTTCCTGCTGCATTTCTAAATCCAGTGAGGTATACACCTGATAACCTGCGGTATAAAGCTTCCGCTGGCACTCATTGTAAAGATTACTATATTCTTCTTCGTATTCCGACTGTTCTTCCTTATCCTCAAACTCATACTGAAATTTAAAGCCTTCTAATTCCATTAATGCCCTGGTTGCACAATAATAGGTATAGGTCTGCACATAATCATTTTTCTGCGCTTCTGCGGGACGTTCTAAAACAATCTCCTCAACCACAGCCTTTGCATAATCTATTTCTGATATTTTTCCGTCATCCACCATGTTTTTTAAAATGCGGTTTCTTCTGGATAATGTGTTATCCATATTAATAAGCGGATCGTAAAGGGACGGATTATTCGGAATCGCACACAAGAATGCAATCTGTGACAGGCTCAAATCCTGCACATCCCTGTTAAAATAACCCTTACTTGCCGCCTGAATACCATAATAACCATTTGCGAAATAAATATTATTCAAATAAAATTCCAGAATCTGGTCTTTGGAATATTTTTCTTCCAGTTCTCTGGCGATAAACATCTCTTCCACTTTTCGCTGCCACGTCCGCTCCTGAGTTAAAAAAATATTTTTTGCCAGCTGCATCGTAATGGTACTGCCACCCTGTTTGACTTCACCATTCTCAATCATTGCCTTTGCTGCACGCAACAGCGCCTTGTAATCAATTCCGTTATGCCGATAAAACTTCTTATCCTCAATACTGACAATCGCAGCAGCCACTTGAACCGGCATGTCCTCGATTTCCATATAGCAGGAGTCCTTTTCCCCTTTCCATGTGGAGATAATTGTTCCATCCGCGGCATACGCGGTTCCGGTCTGACTGGTCTTAAAGGTCTCTTTCTTTGAATGTTTCACAATCGAAACAGCTTCCTCCTTCATTGCCTGGACATCCTTTGCATAGCCTCCGAAATAAAAATAGGCAAGCCCCGCCCCTACAATCAGTATGAAAATAATCTGAAGCTTTATAAATAAGCGAAGTATGCGAAATTTCTTTTTCTTCTTATGCTTTGCCATTGCTGCCTCCTGTTAAAGTTCAATTTTATGAAATGGAATTCCTATTTCTTCTAATATATTATACTCCCTCTTTTGGCAGGAAAAAATCAGAATTTGTCTATCAAACCCTGCTAATACACGAAGTGTCTGTATAAGTCTTTCATCATCATACATTGCAAACGCATCATCTAAAAAAATCGGCATCGCTTCTTCCTTTGTTACAATTGCACCAACCGCAAGCCTTAATGCAAGGTAAATTTGTTCTAAAGTTCCGCTGCTAAGACTTTGCGGCGTCACATTTCTTCCTTCTGTTACGATTCGGATGTCTCCTTTTTCCCCCAAACGTACACTGTCATACGCTCCATTTGTCAAAAGAGACACGTAGCGTGAGATTTCTGCATTCAGCTCATCCTCTATCTCTTCATAATATTCTTTGGAAAGACGTTCTAATTCCATTGCTGCAAGTTCTAACGCTACAATATTTTCTTTTAATTCCTTTTCCCCCATGGTAGACTGCTTTGCCTGCTCAATCTCCTCCTTTAATTGGAAGAGACGGATTTCTTTTTCCTGAAGCGTATCCTGAAGTTTCTGATACATTTCCCATGCAGCCTGAAGTTTCCCGGTATTTTGTGCTTCAATTTCCTCTGCTCCCTGTGTTACCTGAGCATATGATTTTGCCCTATCCGCCTTAGGCTTCTCCCGATTCAATATTTTGCATGGTTTCTTTATACGACGCTTTTTTATTAATATTACGAACAAATTGGTTAGAATCAGTATCAATATACCAATTACAAATATTTTAAGCGGAATATATTTAACTATTTTCAATAAAAAGAGGATTACAGTAACCAAAATGTCTGCCACAATCCAACCGGTATCGGTTTTGTAACATTTGCTTTGATTTGCCGTCACTTCAACAGCTTCATTTTCCTCTGTCTGGAACTGTAAATAGGGCTCCATGTTTCTTCGAAGTTCCTCACAATCCCGTTCTAACAATGTCAGTTCCAGCTGTTTTCGCTGCAGTGCTACCTCTCTTTCCTCCTGTGTTTTTCTTAAATCTGCATTTAATTCTTTTCTTCTTTTCTGTAACTCTGCGATTGCTTTATGCACATGAATTCCTGCGCCGCCGCCGGCAGCGTCCTGGAGGTACTCAGTCAAAAGTGCAGTCATTGCCTGACCTGTGACTGCCCCGGTTTGTGGAATATCATAAGTATTTCCAAATGTTTCCTTTCCTATGCCGCCTAAGAGCATATTTAAATCCCCATAAACAACGGAAAGCTCTTCGCCATCCTCTTCGTTTCGCAGAAGCTCACTTTTTTCTTTTACATAAAAATTGCGTTCCAAATAAAATGGCTTTTTGTCCACTTCAAACCGCAGCGCTCCACTATAATAGGATGGTGCATGCCAAGGTTCATATCTGGTATAGGCATCCGCTTCACTCGCCCTGCCACGGTTTTTTTCCATGCCAAAAAGCATTCCCATAAGAAATGCGTGCAAGGTGGATTTTCCAGATTCATTTTTTCCATAAACCACATTGATTCCCGGTGCAAAATGAAGGTTCTTATTTTGTAATTTTCCAAAGTTAAAAATTTTTGCTTCTTTTATCTGCATATCTGATGTCCCAACAGCGCGTTTACGCCATACTCCAATGCTTTTTTTGTAACTGCATCCTGCGAACGGCTTTGCATTGTACGAATGTAACTTCCCAACAGGGTATCCGCATTTTCTGCAAGCATCTTTTCATAATTATAATTCGGTATCAGCTTCATCGTGACATCCACAATGCGTGGCAACTGCTCTATTGTTGAGATATCATAGGTAATATCCGGATCAGCATATCCCTCCAGTATAATTCGAAAATACTGATAAGACGGACTTTCTGCCAACAATTCTTCTACCTGTTCTTTGACTGCCCGTTCACTTGTCTGCGGACTTACCGCAACGACTTCGTGTCGGTATTCACATTTTTTCACCGGAAAAAAATGCACCTTGGCGCCGTCTTTTTCTAATTCGCCAAGCCAGTAGCCATGTGCCCCTGTATCATTGCAGTCTGTCGGCTCTAACGCTCCTGCCATAACTGCTCTGTCAGCCACCATCTGCACCCCTTTGTGAATATGTCCTGCAGCAACATAATCAAATCCATTTTGTAAAATGCGCTGGGCAGAAAACGGAATATGACTCTCATCACCACCATGCACCAGCATCACATTGATTCGTTTTGGATTACAAACCATCACGTCATCATAAAGCCTTTCACGAATCTCCCGATGCCAGTAGCTTAAGCCGTATATTGACACATTCTGTTCCGGAAAATCGAGAATTTCCATACTTTCCTTAAGAAAAAAGTACACATTTTCCGCCCATTCAAATGTCCTGTAGTAAGATTTTTGCTGTATGTAATCATGATTTCCTGCCATCAGAATTACTTTTGTATCCGGAATCTTTTCAAATAAGTAATTTACTTCTTTTAATTCCTTTTTTAGCGGCTGACTATGAAACAAATCGCCGGAGATAAAAAGAAACTCCGGCTGATTCTCGGCGGCCACCTGTATCATTTCTGCGAAAGTATCCCAAATATCCTGCCCACGTTTTTCGCTCCAGCTCTTTCCTGCATCCGGCTTCACCCCCAGATGCACATCCGAAATATGCATGAATTTCATCGTTGTATTCCTATACTCCCCACTTCTTTTTTAATTTCCGTCTTACAATTAAGAAACAAATTACATGTGCACTTACTGTCAGTGTCCATGAAACCGGATAGGTATAGTAAATAGTTTCCACAGTATGAAATGTCTCATTACGAAACAGCAGAGAAATCCATACAAGTCGAAACGCACAAGCTCCAAGTAAAGATACAATCATTGGCATAATGGAGTATCCTAAGCCTCGCAAAGCTCCTACCATAACATCCATAACCCCACACAAAGCATATGTAGTACATACAATTGCACATCGCCTTATTCCTGCCTCTATGACAACAGCACTGTCCGTATATAAGCTAAGCAACGGCTCTCCCAACAGATAAACCATGTTGCCCATTACGCCTCCTACCGCAATTACGGATAGCTGGGTTGTAATTACAATCTTGTTGATTCTTTTATATTCTCCCGCACCTAAATTTTGGCTTATAAATGCAACAATTGCCTGTGCAAAGGCATTCATTGCCATATAGACAAATCCCTCTATATTTGCTGCCGCAGAATTTCCCGCAACAACAACTGCTCCAAAACTATTAATAGAAGACTGTATTACCACATTTGATAAAGAAAATAATGATCCTTGTACTCCTGCCGGCAGTCCAATTCGCAAAATCTGCCCAAATATCTTTCCATCAATATGCAAATACTCTTTTTGTAAGCGAATTCCACCCGTTTCTTTTGCAAGACAACGAAGTACCAGCACCGCTGAAATGCACTGGGAAATAACAGTTGCCAATGCAACCCCGGCCACATCCATATGGAATAAAATTACAAACACACAATTTAGCACAACATTAACCATGCCTGCGAAAGTAAGGTAATACAACGGTCTTTTTGTATCTCCCACGCCACGTAAAATCGCAGCACCAAAATTATACGCCATCATCGCGGGCATTCCCAAAAAGTAGATTCGAAGATACAAGGTAGACAGTCCAAGCACTTCTGCCGGACTCTGCATCCATATTAAAATCTGTTTTGCTGCCAGCACTCCGATTACTGCCAATACCAATCCACTAATACCACTAACTGCAATTGCTGTATGTACTGTTTTTCGCAGTTCTGCTTCCTGCTTCGCTGCAAAATAGCGTGCAACCAATACATTAACCCCAACAGATAGTCCCATAAACACATTCGTCAACAAATTTATAATAGAACCATTTGAACCCACTGCTGCTAAAGAATTATCACCTGCATAATTTCCTACCACAATCACATCCGCTGCATTAAAAAATAACTGCAATATACTAGATGCCATAAGCGGTAAAGAAAACAGTAACAAATTTTTGAGGATTGAACCCTGTGTCAAATCCAATGTATAATTTTTTCTTTCTCTTTTATTTCTCATCATGCTTCATTCCTCTTTTGATGTCTTTGTTTATCATTTACATCGCTTTCTATTGTACACCTTTTAACCAAAGATTCAAACGTATCTTCTCACTTTTCAGAAACGAATATCATTTTTTCCATTCAATAACCGATATAATAGAAAAGAAAGGATGGTTCTATTATGCAGGCAAATATTTCTTTACAAATTCAGCAACTTCTTCACCCGAAAAAAAGCAATCGTTCTATTACCGAACAGCTTTTCCATAACCTCAGCTCCTCAAATTACGGTATGAATCAGAATCTGCACACTGCAGCGTCCGACCTCGAGAGCTTTGAAATTACAGAAAATATTTTCGAGCTTTTAAGTCCTGCCTGCGGCATGACCGACGAGGAAAAAGAACAATATATGGCTCAAATCATGGCGAAATTAAAGAGTGGAAAGAAGCTTTCAGCAGAAGAAATGCGCTTTCTTCAATCAGAAAATCCTGTTTTATATCAGCAAGCCGCCCGTGTTCAAAGTATGCGGGATTCTTTAGAAACACGCTTAGCTCATTGCAATTCCAAGAACGAGGCTTCTGACATCTATTCCAGCGCAATGTCATCTATTTCTGATTCTGACCCAATGAAGGAATACGTTGTTGCCGCTTATCAGGACGTGATGAAAGAATTCAAACAAAGTGACGACTACCGCAATCTCCCTCAGAACGAGGAAGAATCCTAAAACCATTATAAAGTGATTTTAAAATTTATTACGTCATAATTTGTATTATGAGTAGTTTATACCATTCGCGATTTATTCTTTTGACAAGGAAGCATTTGCTGTGTCTGTCAAAAGTTTTGAAATTTCGTTGTTTCTTCCGCAGAAATCGCTATTAGTTAAGTCTGCTCAAGGTCTTTACAAACATTAAGGCTGTTCGCATTGAGACGGAAATTTTGCTTTCGCAGGTTTCTTAGTACATCGAACAGGACACTTTTGCAAAACGGACTTCGGCGGACGAAGGGTAACACTACATGAATTTTTTAGTAACGTTACAAATCCCTTTTCGGGAGCCGAAGTCCAATATCGACTTTGCAAAAGTGTCCTGTTACGATGTACTTGAAAGCTGCAGTCGCAAATTTCCGTTCAACTGCGGACAGCCTTAATATTTGTAAAACGCGTGAGCAGACATAACACGATTATTCCGCGGAAGAAACAAGTAATTTCTAAAACTTTATCCAAGAACACCTCAAATGCTTCCTTGCAAAAGAATAAATGCGAATGTTCAAAGCTCTCATAATACAAATTATGGCATGATTTCATTGCTATAAATCACTTTATAATGGCTCATATGTTTTACTGTTCCATCTGTTTTCCAAGGAAGCCTGCGGCAGCATTTGCAAGCTTGCTTTCTGTTTCACTCATTTTTCCTTTTTCGATCTTTTCATAAAGGATTACTGCACCAATTGCATCACCTTCGCAGATAATTGTGCTGACTGCCTCCTGTCCAAAATCGCCCATATCGTCTATGGTAACTTTCACAAAGCTACTTTCATCTTGCATTGCAACGAAGCTTTTTCGTTCACTGATGACTTCCTCAAGTGCCTTGCTGATTGGTTTGCCTTCAAAGTCTTTTCGACCTGCACCGGATACCGCTACTACATGGTCACAATCTGTAATAATTACTAGATGCCCTGTTGTCTGGGAAAGGCTTTCTGCATATTCTCCGGCAAACTGCGAAAGTTCACCAATTGGAGAATATTTTTTCAGAATAATCTCACCCTCCCGGTCAGTAAAAATTTCTAATGGGTCTCCTTCACGTATACGCAATGTTCTTCGAATTTCTTTTGGCACTACAATTCTTCCTAAATCATCTATTCTTCTAACGATTCCTGTTGCTTTCATATAAAAAATTCCTCCATTTGCAAATTCTAGTTTCGTGAAACTAGTATCTGTAAACAGAGGTATTTTATACCTTAAATTTTTATTCATAAATACAAAGAATATCGCAGACATTCATATCGTGCCGGCCATTCCCGTGTACCGGCTTATATTTTTCTATTGAAATTTATAATAAAACTCTTTCTCCCTGACTCCGATAATCATAAAATTATCTTCTGTTATATTAATTTCAATTTCCGATTCGCCCTCTATCGTATAGGACGCTCTTACCTCTTTTTCACTAATATCCTCCGTCAAAACAGCATTCCCGGCATAAGTGAGCAGTTCATTTCTTTGTTCCTGTGAAATCTCTGCATGATTTTCATCATAAATCAAAGTTCCGTCGTCCAGCTTTGTTTTTACCATTTTTAAAACATCACTATTAACGTCTGCTACAGACTCAGAAAATTCCAACTCCTCAGAGTTTTTACCGGCTAACATTCCAATTTGCTCCATTTCACTATTTGGTGCCGGCTGTTCCATCTGCATAAACTTCCCTATTCCTATCATACAGACAATGCAGGCTGCAGCAACCGCAGGAGCCCATTTCCTGACACTTTGAAATGGCGTAACCTTGGATGATTTTTCTTCTCCTGCCATTGCTACCATTTTCTCGACAAATTCCGGGTCTGGTTTTACTTTATCCGCTTCTGTTACGAAGTCTTCAAAGAATTTTTTCTCATCCCACATATCCATCAGCCTCCATCATCGACTTTAGTTTTTCCCGTCCTCTTAACAGATAAGACCGAACTGTCGATGGTTTTGTTTTCATTATTTCAGCAATCTGCTCGGTTGATAACTGCTCATAATAAAATAATTTAATTGCAATACGATACTTTTCCGGCAGCTTCATCACATAATCATATGCATACGATTCTGTTTTTTCACCGGCAGCAATCTCATGGGCCGCATCTAAGCCTTCTGTCTTTTTATTCCATGCGCAAGTCAATACGGATAATCCCCTATTTACTGCCACCTTCAATAACCATGCTTTTAAATGCTCTTTGCTTCCAAACTCATACCCCTTTTTTACCTGCTTAAACAAACGTAAAAATGTATCCTGCACAATTTCTTCCGCATCTGTCTGATTCTGCATTCGAACCATAGCAACACGGTATATCATGGTTGTATATTCACGTACAACTTCCTCTGCCTCTATCTTTTCATTACCACAAATAATCTTCATCTTCTCACCTAATATCTACTAACTAAATATCATATCCCCATATTTGGAAAGAAACCACAAACATATGTCAGCTTATGATTTCTTCCATATTTTTACAACACGATATATAGGATATTAGATTTTGATATTTTGTGCAATATAAAATTCTTAATTTGTATATTCCTGCATAACAACAATACCCATCCAGTAGGCACCCTGAACCGACATCTGTGCATCGTTTGCTGTCTCGTTTAAGATTGTTTCAAATCCTTCATCATTTAAATCATAATCTGTACGAAGGACTGAATATTTATTCTCTTTTAATTCATCAGCAAGCTTTCCGGAAATTTCATCCTGCTCAAAGAATTTATTGATTACGCGATAGTATTCCATATCGTCAGAATTTGCTGCATAATTAGAAATTGTTTCATCTAGTACAAATCTTTCGTCTTCTACTAATGTAGAATCCGATGCACTGTCAGAAAGATTCAATAATGCATTTGCTGCAACATCTTTATCATTATTTGTACTGTCAACAACATACCAGTTTCCATCAATGTTTACTTTATTCCATGCATGAGCATATGTTCCATCCAGATAACCGGTTACAACAATGCTTTCTAAGCCTGCTGCATCTGCAAGCAGCTTGTAGTCAGCAGAGTAACTTGCACACACACCGATACCGTTTACAAGGCAGCCGTATGCAGTAAAGGAGTCATTATATTTTTCATCCACATACTCGAAATTATTAGCTTCTGCACTTTCTAATGCATCATAATCATATTCTGCATTTTCACAAAGGTACTGATTGATGGCATAGCCTTTTTCCCAGTCTGTCATATCATCTGTAATAATTTCAGCAACTACGTCATTTACTTTTTCAACGATTTCCTGCTGTTTTGCTGCAATTGTTTCTGCATCCTCCTCAAATTCTACACAGAAAATACCCTTTTCCAAATCAGCGGCATAACAGTTAATACCAAGTATTAATGGATTCTGAGTATAAGCTTCATAAAAGGCATCCTCTAAAACATTCCAGTCTACTGCTTCCGGGAATGCACTGACATCAATGATGCTGTTTGTTGCTAACAGATTACGGGCAATATATTCGCTGAGCGCGCTGCTTGCAGTTACATTGCTCTCAAGATCGATTTCTGATGGTTTGTTAATCTGGCTGTCATCTCCTGATGGGGCTTCTGATTCTGTCTCTTTTTCTTCAGACTCTGTTTCAGATGCTTCTTCTGTTTCTTTTACTTCGGACTCTGTTTCAGACGCTTCTTCTGTTTCTT
>X314_Red_Deer__coassemble_84_pt1 | contig 18825 bp, 16 predicted proteins | sample X314_Red_Deer__metabat2_high_PE_002 | metagenome-assembled genome bin X314_Red_Deer
TGAAAAAAACAGAGAAGATTTAATAACTCAAATGAGAAATTATAAGATTGATACATTATCAACCAATAAACAAGTGGCAGAACATTTCAACTTAAATAAGAAAACAGTAGATAAAATGTTAAATGGAGAATCCAAATTTATTACTGTTATTCAAAAAGACAATAAAAAATTAGTTCAACATTATATGAATTTAGGGTATTCTGTTAAGAAAATAGCTAAAACACTTAATATATCAGCTGCTATGGTTAGAAAATATAAAAAGCAAATTGAAGAAGAGTAGAATTCATCTCTTCTTCTTTTTTTAAAATTTCATCCCCCAGACCCCCTAACTTAAATTTTCTTCCTCCCACAAAGTATATATATGGGATGTAGAAAATTTTTCCAAAAGGTTCCCCCTTATTATAAAAAGTATTATAAGTAGCAATATAAAAAAGCAATCTGAACATTTAAGTTGCAGATTGCTTTAGGTTTAGTCATTAAAAGTGATATATACATCTTCAAGTTTTTTATATTCCAACTCAAAGTATGCATCTTCTAATGACATAGTTTCTAATAATCCTGATTCTTCAATATCAGAATATGTAGCATTGGTAATTTGTTTTTCATTTAAAAAAGTTATTAAAAAAGAACAACAACCTTTTAAAACTGAACCATACACCATTAATGGAGTGGTTACAAACATACCCAATGTATAAACTGCACTAATAAGAAATAATGCATTTAAATATTCAAAAGTTAAGTGAATATCTTTTACTCTATAATTTGTAACTACATAAAAAAAGAAAGTAATTACAAAAAATACATACACATTAGTTTCATATAGTTTGCAATATACGGAACTACATGTCAAAAATAAAAACTGTATTAATAAATTTTTGTGTGAAGTATTCATTCCACTTTATGCCAACAAGGGGCATTAGAGGGTACATAGGCATATTCCTATCACCTCTTTTATTGCTTTTAAGCTAATAGAATTTTAGTCCCATAAATGTGTCAAAGACAACATTAAACTAATAAGTATTGCCTTTTTACACATAATGCAAAAAGTGGTAATAATTTTATTTTGATACCATATAATAGTATCAATCCTTGGTGATTGATGACTACTATAGCAAACTCCATACGGTCAATATGGAGTTACTTTGTTAGCAGTCCCCTTGTTATTCTATATTAATTTATTATATAGAGTAATAAGAAAAATATGAAAGCAGTTTGACTTATTAAATAAGTTGAGCTGCTTTTTTCATACTATTATGGATGATAAGAGGAGTATATAAAATCTATAATTAAAACAAAAGTATAAATTGATTAAAAGATGTTTGCACTAGAAAGAGAGGAACTTTTCTTATATGACAGAGCAAGAGAAAATTGAATTTATAAATATGTTTTTAAATGCTGTGGTTAAATCCACAGGAAAGAGTATTAATAAGAAATTTGATTGGTGTATATCACATTTTGTAAATTTTCAATATGTGGGAAGTGGGGAAATAAATGATGGATTAAAGTTATTAGAAAACTATTATATAAATCATTATAAAACTAAAGTAATTGGATATTTATGTAAAAACGGTTTTCAGGAAGTATATGATAATGATATGAAAGAAATAAAAGTATCTACAAAGACATTTTATGATACAAAAAATATTTATTGGTTTATGGGAAATTATGTAGATGATTCCCCCTCATTAGCAAATTTTTTTATATTACCAAATGGAAAATTTCATAAAGCTGCTATGGATTCTTTTGTGGAAGTGTTTAATGAATTTCTTGGTAATAGAAATGTTGATTTGTTATGTGTTCAATGTCCAATAGAAAATTTTGTTTGGGGACAATGGATTGATAACAGTTATTATCTTTTGGTCAGAATTCAAAACATCAATAATTATGATTTTTATCTTTTGGAATGTGTAGCATATGGATAATAAATGGTTTGAGTGTTTGGTTGAACATTCAAACCATTATATGTTATTTATAATGTGTATTTGGAAAAGCACTAAATATTTTTTCATCTTTAAAAGAAACTCTCACTATCATACCTTTATATTCAAAATCTACACAACCTTTTGTATAGTCATCATCAGTTAAATTATTTAGTATAATATCAACTAATTCTTTTGGGGAGAGATTTTTGGGAAACATATTACTTCCATTTGTTTTTATGTTATTTTCATCCCTAAAATGTACCTGATAAACACCTCCTGGAAATTTTTTGCTTACATATAAATTAAATAGATTAGGATATAAGTATTCTGAATGGTATCCTTCAAATCTATATTCAGATTTCTTTTCCCATTCAAATATATGCTTTAAAAATTTTTCAATATCATAAAATTTTTTTGATTTGCCAGTGATTTTTAGTTCTGTTACTAAATCGTCTAATTCTTGATGCATTATATATAACTGCTCCTATATACTTATTTTCTTTAGAACAGTATAACATAGGAGTTTTTTGTTGTCATGGAAACTTATAATAAAAAGTATTATAAGTAGCAATATAAAAATTCCTTTTATAAAAAGTGAAAATATTATTATGTGTATAATTTATTTTTGCAACAAAAACCACCCTCAAATGAATGTGAAATACAAAGATTTTAAGCTGACTTAGTATAGGACATACGATATAATCTTGTTATATAAATAACATAGGTTTGCAAGAACTTAAGGGAAAGGAGAATGGTAATTATGTCAAAGGTTAAAACACAAACTGATGTAACCTCATATAGAACCATAAAAAAAGGCAATACGGAAATTGAGATTCCAATTACTACAGAAGAAAATAAAACTATTATGGAACTCAATTTTAATCACTTTATAAATGTTCTTTCTGATATTTTGGTTCGCAATAGTGATTTAATGGATTTTAATTTGGGGCAGATATGGGAAACACCTATATCTGCAATACATAAAAATATAGTTTGGTGTTTTAGCTATGAGAGGTTCAAACATAAACAATAGGAAGGAGTTTTTATTATGGCATATCAGACAGTTGAAAAAAATTTTATAAAAAGAACAAAATGTGTAATTTATATTCGTGTGAGTTCTGAAAGGCAAGTGGAAGGATTTTCACTAGATGGACAAAAAAGAGAATTAATAGATTATGCAAATTCAAGAGGAATTGAAGTTGCTGAAGTTTATGTTGAAGAAGGAAAATCTGGTAAAAGTATAGATGGCAGAGATGAGTTTCAGAAGATGATGTATGATGTAACAAGACCAAATTCAGAAGTGGGATATATTTTGGTTTTTAAATTATCTCGTTTTGGAAGAAATACAAGAGATATATTAAATTCTGTTAATTTGCTTAAAAAATATGGAGTGAGTTTGTTGACTAAGGAAGAAGGATTGGATTCAAGTTCAACAACAGGAAAAATGTTAATTGCAATACTAGGCACTATTGCAGAAATGGAAAGGGAAAACATCATTACACAAACAATGCTTGGCAGAGAAGAAAAAGCTCGCCAGGGAGGTTGGAATGGTGGATTTGCCCCTTTTGGTTATAATTCAGTTGATGGACATTTAGAACCAAATGAGTATGCATATATTGTTAAATTGATTTTTGAAAAATATACAGTAGAGAATATTGGTTTAAAAACTATTGCAGATTATTTAAATAGGAATGGTATTAGAAAGCCAAGAGCAAAAAACCAAACCAATTATCAATTTGATGATTGGACTGACCATGCAATAAAACATATTATTGATAATCCAGTTTATACAGGATATGTTGTATTTGGTAGAAGAAGAACTGTAGAATGTATTAATCAAGAAACAGGAGAAATTGAATATAAATTAAAGAAGCAAAAGGATTATATATGGTCAGAGGAACAATCTCATGAAGCATTAATTAGTAAAGAAATATTTTATAAGGCACAACTTATAAGAAAAAATAGAGGAGTTAGAGGAAACAAAAACATAGGACAAGAACCAAGACATTTATTATCTGGAATTTTAAAGTGTCCTGATTGTGGTTCAAGTATGGTAATCAATTATAATAAATGGAAAAATCAAGATGGAACAACTAGAATTACACATACTTATATATGTGGGCACTACAACAGAGCAGGAGCTAATGGAAGTTGTAATAGAAATGGTATTGCAGCAGACAGAATTGAAAAAGAAGTTATTGAGTATACAAAAGCACTTGTTAAGAATGAAATATTTGCTACCAATGTTCAAGAAAAGATAGGAAAATCCATAGATATGACAGAACTAGAAAATGAATTAGCTTCTTATGGAAAAAAGTTAAAAGCATTGGAAAGAAATAAGCTAAATTTAGAAAAAGATATTGATAGTATTATGGAAGATGATAAATTTGCTGACCGAAAGAGAAAAGATATGAACAAACGGTTAGACAAAATTTATGAAGAAATGGAATTAGTAGAAAATGATAAAGAAGATTGTATTACTAGAATACGGGCAGTAGAAGAACAGCAATTAAATAAGGATAAAATCTATAATATGCTCTTAAATTTTGACAAGGTTTATGATAAACTGAGTCAAGAAGATAAAAGAAAGTATTTACACTCACTTATATCTGAGATTCAAGTTTATAAGAAAGATGAGATTTCAGAAAGTAAAACTTATATTAAGAAAATCAGGTATGCATTTGAGGTGGAAAATCTTGATTATAATTTAGGCAATAAAGATAACCATGTGGAGTGTGTAACACTGCTCCAAAGAATTGTGGATTAAACTTCTCGAGTTTAAGCACTTTGAGAGGCATATGCACTTTTCTCAAAGTGATCGAAAAGAGAAACCGAATCAAGATTCGGTTCGAAAAAGGTAATTTCCAACGCTAAAATTTAATAAAGTAACAAAGTAGTTTGAGCCGCTTATTTTCTAATGATTTTGAAAGTAAGCGGCTCTTTTTCTTTCGTAAGATGGTATCTGGCAAATAGTGATTTTAATGGAGATAATTGATTTTATGAAGAAAAAAGAAGAATTGTGTTCTTTTCCACAGCAAGAGAATGGTGCTGTGGTGGAAACAGACATTAGAATGGTTCCGATAGCGGAATTACAGGACTTTGAGGGGAATCCCTTTAAGATAGAAAATTTTACATAAATTTCACATGACTATGATTACGAATTTTACATTGCATTTGTAGGATAAAAAATGCCGACAGGTAGAGAAAGAATAAAGTGCATAGGTATTAAATGAAGTTACCTTTATGATGAATCTTGAACTGCTTTGGAAACAAGTGGGAGCAATTGTTGCCGGAAATTTAGTTGCAGAGGTGTTATCCAGAGAGAATAGCAATTTGATAAAAGTCGCAAAAAAAGATGAGGAGAGAATTGAATGAAGAGTTTAAAAGAAGATTTTTTTGATATATTAAGTAAACAACGAATTAAGCCTGTATTTCAACCAATAGTTTCATTAAAGTGTGGAGAAATAGTAGGTTATGAGGCATTGAGTACAGTTACGGATGCTAAAGATATTCAATGTTCAGAAGAATTATTTTATTTAGCAGGGATATATGGGAAAGTATGGGAATTAGAGCAATTATGTAGAACTAAGATTTTAGAAAAATATAGTGAATTTGTAGATAAGGGGCATGGAAAGTTATTCTTAAATGTAAATCCAATGGTAATACATGATAAAGGTTTTCGTTCTGGATTCACAAGTGAAAATATACAGCGGTATGGAGTGGATATCCAATCGATTGTGTTTGAAGTAACAGAAAGAAATGCAGTGGATGATATAAAAGGATTTAAAGATACTGTAAGGCATTATAAGGAGCAGGGATATAGTATTGCAGTAGATGATGCGGGTTCGTGTTATTCAGGATTAAATTTGATATGTGATGTAGTACCCCATTATCTAAAACTTGATATTGACTTGATTCGAGACATAAATAAGGATGCTATAAAATACGCAATGGTAAAGGCAATGGTTGAGTTTGCTAATTTGACCAATATAGAGCTGATTGCGGAAGGGGTTGAGTGTGAGGATGAACTGAAAGCGCTTTTGAAGCTGGGTGTTCATAATGCCCAAGGCTCCTTTTTACGAAGACCAGATTCAGAACTAAAAAAGTAGAGAATAATGCCTTAGAGGTAATAGAAAAGTATAACAAGAAAAATGTGAAAAGAGTGGATATTGAAACAAATGAATACAGGGTTGTTTTGTTTAAAATAGATAGTGCTAAAGCCTATAATAAATATTGTGAAAAGTATGGAGATGAAAATGCTGACAAGATTATTGAATTGATGCATTCTATTGTAGAACAGAATTTGTCTGAGGATGAAAATGCTGTATATTTAGGATTAGATGGAACAGTAGCTGTGTTGAATAAAAAGGATTATAAAATCAAGTGTGAATTAATTGCTGATGTATTTCGTAAACGGTTGCAGGGATATTACCATAGTGAGGAATGGGAACAAGGATATATAGAGGGGACAAATAAGCATGGTGAACGTAAAAAGTATCCTATCATAGAAGTTTACTCCGAAAGGATTGTATGACATGGATGGACCAGGGGTTTGCGACCAGCCCGAACAACATTGTTTTTTCCAATCCATAGTTGTATCATTAAGACAAGAAGTCATTGAGACTTATGAGGACGAAGAAATATGGCATATTAGATGCCGCTGAAAAGTTATGTGAATATCCAACAGGTCTTCCGTTAGTAGATGATGAACTTTTAAGAAGCGTTGGTCTACGAATGACTGGCTTTGATAACTACAACATTTTCTATTATAATGGCGGTCAGAGCAGGCGATTATAGAGTGGCTGGATAACTAAATTGATGTTGCCGTGCCATGATTATAGACAAATTATAATGCTTTTGATATGGTGTGATATAGTTGATTTGTCATGCTCAATCAGCTTTGCCATGCATTACATTTTTTTGCAGCTTTCCCGCTCAACGATTTTATGAGGAACAATGATTTTAGTTGAAGCCAGGTTTGGATTCTCCATATGATTGATAATTTGTGTAGCAGTTTCAATACCTAACTGCATCGAATTAATATCGATGGACGTGACAGGAGGTAGGGATAGTTCTGCAAAAAGTGAATTATTAAATGAGATAATGGATAAATCATCAGGAATGGAAATTCCGCATTTTTGGCAATAGTGTTCTAAAGCTACAGCTAAAAAGTCATCTGCCACCACAAAGGCGGTAGGACGATCCGGTCGCTGCATTAACTGCACAAATTTATCCGGCATTTGTGTTGGCGAATGGCTTATTTCAATACTATAATCAGGATTAATTGGCAAGTCATGTTGAAAATGAGCCAATTCATATCCATATTTGCGATCTGAAGAAAAAAGTAAGGTTCTTTCATAACCAAGGTATCCGATGCGTCGATGGTTCAATTGAATTAGGTATTCGGCAGCATCTTTTCCGGCATGAATATTATCGGTATCCACATAAATTGTTTGGTTGGCAAACTGATAATCTTTACCGATTAATGCATAGAGGGCCCCTTCGTTGGATAAATAGTCGACGATAGGGTCTTTTTGTTTTGAGTATAGAAAGATAAAACTGTCCACCAGCCCATTGAAAAACATGGAACGGACTGTTTGCAAAGAATCCTCTTCTGTTTCTCCGGCAATAATCGTGGTGATATATTGACGGGAATTACAATATTGTGTGATTCCACGAATAATTTCTAAAAAAAAGGAATTGACGTACATGACTCTTTCTGAAACGGGAAGAATAATACCAATGGTTTTTGTTTTTTGGAAAGTCGAATTATTGGCTTGAGAGTTTGGCTCGTATCCTAAATCTGTCATGGCAGCACGAACTTTTTTCTTTGTTTCTTCACTGATGGAAGGATTATTTTTACATGTTCTAGAGACTGTAGATGGAGATACGCCAGCCAGTGCAGCAACGTCTCGAATGGTAACGCCCATAAGTAAACCTCCAGGATAAATTTTAAAATATTTTAACTTTATTATTCTAAAAAAAGGGGGAGAAAAAGTCAATCATTCTACCGGATATTCGTGAAAATGTAATGCAACAAAACAAATTTGTTGCATATAAAAATGTACCAAAATACCAAAAATAAAATCAAAAAATGATTAAAAAATGGAGCAAAGTGTTAAAAAATATTTTTTTTAATCAAAAAATATTGAAAAAAAAGATAGACCGTTGTATATTAATGCAAAAGATTGCACGCAGTTGCGCAACAAGAACAAGAGTATCAAAAGATTCAGAACTTCTTGTAAAATCGTTAAAAGTAAAATGATATTACGAGCATGTGAGGAGGAATGATGATATGGTTTTGTTTCATGTTAGGATGGATTCAGAAGAGAAGGTAATTGCACTTGTAGAGAAACTAAATTTATTAAGTTTTGATGTGGATGCACTGATAGGGCATGTAGAAATAGACGCAAAGTCAATACTTGGTATGTTGGGAATTGGAACAGGTGCAGAAGTATTATTAAGGGCGCATGTGAATGATGATTCATTTATCGATACTTATTTATCAGAATTTTCATGTAGACAAGTAGTAATGAATTAGCAGAAAGCAATAACCGTTAAAAATATTCAGGCAGTGGCGTATGATGGTTGTTTGAAAAGTTTTTGACGGAATGTTAAATTTAATAAAATTTATAGTGTGTAACTCAAACGAGGCATTAACTATACATGACATATTTGTTTATGTGTAGTTATGCCTCTTTTTACTTTAGTGCGATAAATTGTTAAAGCAACTTGCAAAATATATCTCTTGAAACAGTAGATGATGATGCAATACTTTTGGAAATAGGTGGTGCATAGATAATGCAATGAGAAAGATACTAAAGCTGTAAAAACCCGGTATTAGGCGTTGCTTTAGTGTAGAAGAAAGGGGGAAACAGAGTTCATTAGTAACTTGCAGAATGGAATTGATAAAGATTGTAAATATTAATAAAAAATATTTACAGTTTTTATCAAATAAATGGAGCTGTAATAGAACTAAAGGGGAGAATAGTGAATGGAAATATATGATGGTTTAAGTGGTTTATATAATAAATGGGGGTTCTTTTCCAAAGTACAGGAAATTTTGAAAAATGATAGAGAAACAGATTATCAAATAATATGCTTTAACATCAAGAGTTTTAAGCTGGTAAATGATTTGTTTGGAATTCCGGCAGGGGATAAACTGATAAAGCAAATAGCAGACACCTTGAAAGAAAAAGAATATTTGGGTAGTGTGTGTACCAGATTGGAAGCAGATAAGTTTAGTATTCTGGTGTCTCGGAAGAATGCAGGACAGATGATAGATTTATTACTAAAAACACAATTTCATGTAGAGAGCGACAGTTCCTATGTCGTGCATATTGATATTGGGGTTTATGAGATAGATGATAAAAAGCTTCCGGTATCGATTATGTGTGACAGGGCACATATTGCACTGGCTACGATAAAAGAGGATAGAGGAACACAGGTTGCTTTTTTTAAAGAGACTATGCGGGAACAAATGTTAAAAGAACAATTCCTGTGTGGAGAGTTGCAAAGAGCAATAAAGAATAGAGAAATGAAAATGTATTTGCAAGGTCTGTATGATTCGGACAAAAATATGATAGGTGCAGAAGCTTTAGTAAGATGGAATCATCCCCAAAAAGGTGTGATTGCAGCAGGTGATTTTGTTGAAATATTAGAGAGAAACGGACTAATTGCAAATTTAGATATATATATTTGGGAGCTTGCCTGCTGGCAATTGCAGAAGTGGAAAAGCAAGGGAAAAGATGATTTATTTTTGGCTGTAAATATTTCCGCAAGAGATTTTGAATGCATCGATGTATGTGAGGTACTTATTAATCTGGTGCACAAATATGAAATTTCCCCGGAAAAATTAAGGATAGAGTTGACAGAAACGGCTCTTATGAAGGATATTAACAGGAATCTTAAAGTTATTAATTATCTTCGGGCAAACGGATTTATAGTAGAGATTGATGATTTTGGAAGCGGATACTCTTCCTTGAATATGCTAAAGGATATTGTGGCAGATGTTATTAAACTGGATATGAAATTTTTACAAAAAAGCCATGATGAGGAGCGAAGTAAAACAATTCTTCAGGTAATGGTGGAGTTGGGGAAGAAGCTGGATATGCAGGTAATTGTGGAAGGCGTGGAAACGCAAGAACAGTTTGAACTTTTGAAGGACTATAAATGTGATACTTTTCAAGGCTATTATTTGATGCGTCCAATGGATGTTTTTAACTTTGAAAAGCAGTGTGAATAGACATTGAATCTGTCACAATAAAAAGAAAAGGAGTGAGATGTAAAATGAAAGACAAGATTTTTAGCGTTTTACAGCGTGTTGGGCGGAGTTTTATGCTGCCAATTGCAATTCTTCCGGTTGCCGGTCTTTTGATGGGAATTGGAAGTTCATTTACAAATGCAACAACTATTGAGACATATGGTCTTACCGGTATTTTAGGCGAAGGAACGATTCTTCATGCACTGTTAGTAATTATGAGCAAGGTGGGTGGAACTATTTTTGATAATCTGCCGCTGCTTTTTGCCGTAGGTGTAGCCATTGGTATGGCCAAAAAGGAAAAAGAGGTTGCTGCATTGTCAGCTGTGATTGCTTATTTTGTTATGAATACAGCAATTAGTGCAATGCTGACAATTAGTGGGCAGATTTTAGCAAACGGTGAGATTGCTGATACTGTGTTAGAAGGTACCATTGCATCTGCCTGTGGAATCCAGACATTGCAGATGGGCGTTTTTGGCGGTGTGATTGTTGGACTTGGTGTAGCTGCATTGCACAATAAATTCTACAAAATACAGCTTCCGAATGCATTGTCGTTTTTCGGAGGCACCAGATTTGTTCCAATTATTTCAACAATAGTGTACATGTTTGTAGGAATTTTGATGTACTTTATCTGGCCGGCTGTTCAGAATGGAATTTATGCATTAGGCGGTCTGGTTACGGGATCCGGTTATGTGGGAACATTAATTTTTGGATTGATTAAAAGAGCATTGATTCCTTTTGGATTGCACCATGTATTCTATATGCCGTTTTGGCAGACTGCTGTTGGCGGAACAATGGAAGTAGCTGGAGAAATGGTTCAGGGTGGACAGAATATTTTCTTTGCACAGCTGGCTGATTCTGCAAATATTGCCCATTTCAGCGCAGATGCTACCAGATTTTTCTCAGGAGAATTTATTTTCATGATTTTTGGACTTCCGGGAGCGGCACTTGCAATGTATCGTTGTGCAAAACCTGAGAAGAAGAAAGCAGCGGGTGGTTTACTTTTATCAGCTGCACTGGCATGTATGGCAACCGGTATTACAGAACCGATTGAATTTTCTTTCCTGTTTGTCGCACCTATGCTTTTTGTGGTACAGGTGATTTTAGCAGGAACTGCGTATATGATTGCACATATGCTTAATATAGCTGTAGGACTGACGTTTTCCGGTGGATTACTGGATTTCTTCCTGTTTGGTATTTTGCAGGGAAATGAAAAGACCAGCTGGCTTTTGGTCATTCCGGTGGGAATCGTTTACTTTTTCCTATACTATTTCATCTTTAAATTCCTGATTTTGAAGTTTAACTTCAAAACGCCGGGACGAGAGGATGATGATACTGAAACAAAGCTTTATACAAAGGCGGATGTCAATGCCAAAAGAGAAAGTGCAAAGGATAAAGAAGCAGGAAATAATTCTGATTCTGTCAGCGAGGAAATTACAAGAGGTCTGGGCGGTAAGAAAAATATCAGTGATGTGGATTGCTGCGCAACAAGACTTCGCTGTACCGTTCAGGATGCTTCGCTGGTAAATGATGCAGTGTTGAAAGCAACCGGGGCATCCGGGGTTGTTCATAAAGGAAATGGAGTGCAGATAATCTATGGACCGAATGTGACAGTGATTAAATCCAATTTGGAGGATTATCTTGTGACCGCACCGGATACATTGGCTGAAATCGGAGAAACAATTGTTGATGAAAAGTCAGAAGTAAAGTATGATGAAAAAGAGCAAAAGGTCGCAAAATCCATTCTTATTTCCAGTCCGGTAAATGGTTTGGCTGCCGATCTTTCGACAGCACCGGATGAGGCATTTGCTGAAAGAATGATGGGTGATGGTGCTGCCGTTACACCACAGGATGCCTATGTTTATGCGCCGGAGGATGGTGAGGTTGCATTTGTATTTGATACAAAGCATGCCATCGGATTTATGACAGATTCCGGAATCAGTCTTTTGATTCACATAGGAATTGACACTGTCAAATTAAATGGAAATGGATTTGAAGTACTGGTAGAGTCGGGACAAAAGGTGAAGAAGGGCGATCCAATGTTGAAGCTTGATTTGGATTATTTGAGAGAACATGCTCCTTCTATCGTTTCGCCGATTTTGTGTACAGAACTAGAAGACAACCAGAAAATCCGTCTTTTAAAAGAGGGAAATATAAGTGCAGGAGAGGCTCTTTTTGCAATAGATATCTATGAGTGATGAAATATCGAAAATGGGGAAGAGATGCGTATATGTTTAGAATTAGCAAAGTACTAAACCACAATTCTATTATTGGAATAAATGTAGAGGACAACAAAGAATATCTGGTTATGGGTAAGGGAATTGCATTTGGCAGGAAAGTAGCTGACAGAATTGAAGCCCGACCGGAGGATACCATATATTCGCTACAGCAATTTACCGAGCGCGGAAAGGCAAAAGATATTATTAAATCCGTGTCTCCGGTGTGCTTAGAACTTGCAAATGAGGTATTGAACCGCGCCGAGAAGGAATTTGGAAAGATAGACCGTTCTATCCTTTTTCCAATGGCGGACCATATAGAATTTGCTGTCCGACGCATCAAAAACCATGAGCAGATCAGCAATCCGCTGACGGATGATATTCGAATATTATTTTATAAAGAGTATAAAGTAGCACAGTGCATGGAGCAGCTCTTGATGGATAAGCTCCAAGTGCAGATTGATGAACATGAGGTGGGATATATTGCTCTGCATGTTCACTCTGCAATTGAAAATGAGAAGGTTTCACAGGCAATGCAGGTAGCAGGAGCAGTGAGAGAATGCATCTCCCTTGTAGAAAAGCAGACAGGAAAGACAATTGATGTCATGTCTCTTTCTTACAATCGTCTAATGAATCATGTGAGGTATATGATTGCCCGTTCTATTAGTGGAGAAAAATTAAAAGTCAGCATGAATGATTACATGGAAGTGAAATTTCCGGAGGCGTTTGATGTAGCCAAAAAGATATGTGCAGAGATTGAACACAGTATGAAGCTGGCTTTAGAGGATGTTGAGATAGGTTATCTTGCCATTCATATAGAACGTGTCATGGACAATGAATTATGTGAAGCATAAGTTAAGTAACAATCGAAGAAAGGAAAATATTATTATGAAAACATTTAGTTATGAAATTAAGGATGAAATTGGAATTCACGCAAGACCGGCAGGACTTCTTGTAAAAGAGGCAAAAAAATATAGCAGCAAAATCGTATTAAACGTAGATGGAAAAAGCGCAGAAGCAACAAAATTAATGGCAATTATGAGTCTTGGAGTAAAAAATGGACAGACTGTTGAAGTTACGGTAGAAGGCGAAGATGAAGAAACAGCCTATGAGGACATCAAAGCATTCTTTGAACAGAATCTGTAAAGGAGGGATGATTTGTGCAATGTTTTCAAGGGAAATCCGTATACAAGGGAATTGTTATGGGGCCGGTTGTTGTTTTAAAGAAAAATGACTATCAGGTGAAACGTAGAAGAATTGATGATGCGGATAATGAGATTGCCCGTGTTGAACAGGCAGCAGAGCAGGCAAAAGAACAGCTGCAGAAGCTGTATGATAAGGCAATTGTTGAGGTTGGTGAGGCAAGTGCAGCAATTTTTGAAGTACATCAAATGATGCTTGAGGATGAGGATTATCTGGATGCCATTCATAATATGATTCGAACCGAAATGGTAAATGCGGAGTATGCAGTGGCTATGACAGGAGATAATTTCTCGCAGATGTTTGCTGTCATGGATGATGAATATATGAAAGCACGTGCAGCTGATGTGATAGATATATCTGAACGTGTGGTTCGAAACTTAAGTGGACAGGGAGAGATTGATTTAAGCTCCGGAGAGCCAGCCATCATCGTGGCAGATGATTTAAGTCCAAGTGAAACGGTGCAGATGGACAAAGAAAAAATTCTTGCTTTTGTCACGGTTCATGGCTCTACCAATTCCCATACAGCAATTCTTGCCCGTATGATGAATATTCCGGCTTTAATCGGAGTGCCGCTTAATCTAGAGGAAATTGAAAATGGCATGGTTGCAGTAGTAGATGGATTTCAGGGACAGGTAATTTTTGAACCGGATAATGATACCTGCGCTAAAACAGAGCGGAAAATTCAACAAGAGCAGGAGAAGTTAAAGCTTTTGCAGGAACTGAAGGGAAAAGAGAACGTAACACTAGGCGGACGAAAAATTAATATTTATGCGAATATTGGAAGTGTGGGAGATATTGGTTACGTTTTGGAAAATGATGCCGGTGGAATTGGATTATTCCGAAGTGAATTTTTGTATCTTGGCAGAAATGATTTCCCGACAGAGGAGGAGCAGTATCAGGCATATAAGCAGGCAGCACAGATGATGGCGGGTAAAAAAGTAATTATTCGAACATTAGATATTGGTGCGGATAAGCAGGTGGATTATTTTAATCTTGGCAAAGAGGAGAATCCTGCGCTTGGATATCGTGCAATTCGTATCTGCTTAAAGCAGCCGGATATTTTTAAGACTCAGCTGCGGGCATTATTACGTGCAGCAGTATATGGAAATATCTCCATCATGTATCCTATGATTACTTCTATAGAAGAAGTAAAGCAGATTTATGCAATCGTAGATGAGGTAGAAGCGGAGCTAAAGAAGCAGGAAATACAGTATAAAATTCCGGAGCAGGGCATTATGATTGAGACACCGGCAGCTGTTATGATAAGTGATGAATTGGCGGAATTGGTGGACTTTTTCAGCATTGGTACAAATGATCTGACACAGTATACACTGGCAATTGACAGGCAGAATGAAAAGCTGGATGATTTCTATAACCCACATCATAAGGCAATTTTGCGAATGATACAGATGGTTGTAGATAATGCACATAAATGTGGCAAATGGGCTGGTATCTGTGGAGAGCTTGGCGCAGATACAGCACTTACAGAGCAGTTTGTCCGTATGGGTGTGGATGAGTTATCTGTTGCACCATCTATGGTTTTGAAACTTAGAAAAATTGTCCGGGAAATGGCGGACTCATAAGTAGAATGATTAAAAAAGTATTATTGTTTATAGTTTCAAACTATAAGCCATAATACTTTTTTTGAATTTTGGGTTTTACTGCTAAAAAGTAATCACAGAAAATCAATTGACAAGAAAAAAGTGAGATTGTATTATAAATAACATGCAAATCCTATTGAAAAAGAAGGAAATAAGTGGAAAAAGTCTAATATGCAGTAGATGATTAGTCAGACAATCGAAACACTGTGTATTTTTAGAGAAATTGTGTTTTATGATTTCATAAAGAGGGAAAGATGGAAATTACAGTACAGGAACTCAAATTGTTAGATAAAGAGAAATATCAGCTGATAGATATCAGAAGTGATGTGGAGATTGCGCATGGAGCAATACCCGGGGCGATTCCTATATCCGTTGAAGATATTGAAGCAAATACAGACATTGATTTTTCAAAAAAGCTGGTTATTTGCTGCAGCAGGGGAGAAGCAAGTTTAAAAACAGCGGAAAATCTTACAAAAAAAGGACTCGATGCTGTCAGCCTTTCGGGGGGATATACCGCATGGCTGCTTAGCTGCCTGCAGGAAGAGAAAGAAGACAAAACAAGTGAGGATATAGAGCAAAGCCTTAGGAAAAAATTCCGTAAGAATATCTGGTGCAGATTTACAAAAGCTGTGAATCAATATGAATTAGTAAAAGAAGGAGATTGCATTGCTGTATGTATTTCCGGCGGAAAAGATTCCATGCTTATGGCAAAATTATTTCAGGAATTAAAGCGGCATAACAAGTTTCAGTTTGAAGTGAAATTCCTTGTTATGGATCCGGGGTATAGTCCGGCTAATCGAACCATTATTGAAGAAAATGCGAAGAAATTAAATATCCCAATCACGATATTTGAATCTGATATATTTGAATCGGTATATCATATTGAAAAATCGCCATGCTATTTGTGTGCAAGAATGAGAAGAGGTTATTTGTACAGTTATGCAAAAGAATTAGGATGCAATAAAATTGCATTGGGACATCATTATGATGATGTCATTGAAACGATTCTTATGGGAATGTTGTATGGTGCACAGGTGCAGACCATGATGCCAAAACTTCACAGCACAAATTTTGAAGGTATGGAATTAATTCGTCCGCTTTATCTTGTCAGGGAAGATGATATTAAAGCATGGAGGGATTATAACGATTTACATTTTATTCAGTGTGCCTGTAAATTTACGGATACCTGCACTACTTGCAGCAATGAGGAAAATCGTTCCAAACGCGTGGAAATCAAAGAGCTTATCAAAGAACTGAAAAAGACCAATCCTTTTGTAGAATCCAATATTTTTAAGAGCGTAGAAAACGTAAATCTCGATACAGTAGTCGGATATAAAACAAACGGAGTACGTCATCACTTTTTAGACAACTATGACGATTGAAAAAGAGTGTGTTATAACGGAAGTGTAAAAAATATTTTATAGGATATTCTTTCTGCTATAGTTTTTTCTTATAACTGGAGATAAGAAATGCGGATAATGAATACATCAAAAGCTATATTGACAAAAGTGGGAAATGGAGTATGATGAAAATATACAATTCCTACGGGGACAGTGGGAAAAGAGGAGAGAAATAATTATGAGCAAAAAAACATATGCAGAAAGAAATTTAAAATTTGAAACATTACAGTTACATGTAGGGCAGGAAGCACCGGACCCTGTTACAGATGCAAGAGCAGTTCCAATTTATCAGACATCATCATATGTATTTCGTAATAGTGAACATGCTGCCGCAAGATTTGATTTAAGTGATTCGGGAAATATTTATGGAAGACTTACAAATCCAACCCAGGATGTTTTTGAACAAAGAATTGCAGCACTTGAGGGTGGTGTTGCAGCATTGGCAGTTGCTTCAGGAGCAGCAGCAATCAGCTATACTATTCAGAATCTTGCAAAAGCAGGGGAACACATTGTAGCAGCAAAGAATATCTATGGCGGTACATATAATCTGTTAGCACATACTTTACCTGAATATGGAATCACAACCAGCTTTGTTGATCCATTTAATTATGAAGAAGTTGAAGCAGCGATTCAGGAAAATACAAAGGCAGTATTTATCGAAACATTGGGAAATCCAAATTCCGATGTCGTAGATATTGAAAAAGTTGCAGCAATAGCACATGCACATAAAGTTCCTCTTGTCATTGACAATACCTTCGCAACACCATATTTGGTAAGACCGATTGAGTATGGTGCTGACATCGTAGTACATTCCGCAACAAAATTTATTGGCGGTCATGGAACAACGATCGGTGGCGTGATTATTGACAGCGGAAAATTTGACTGGGAGGCAAGCGGCAAGTTCCCATCCCTTACAGAACCGAATCCAAGCTATCATGGAATCAGCTTTACAAAGGCAGTTGGTGCTGCAGCGTTTGTAACAAAAATCAGAGCAATTTTACTTCGTGATACAGGTGCAACTCTTTCACCATTCCATGCATTCTTCTTTTTACAGGGGTTAGAGACATTATCTCTTCGCGTGGAACGCCATGTGGAAAATGCATTAAAGGTAGTTGAATATTTGAACAATCATCCACAGGTGGAAAAAGTGCATCATCCATCCATATCAGAGGATAAAGAACAGCAGGAGCTTTACAAAAAGTATTTTCCAAATGGAGGCGGCTCTATTTTTACCTTTGAAATCAAGGGTGATGATAAAACAGCAAAGGACTTTATTGATAACCTTGAGTTGTTCTCGCTGCTGGCAAATGTTGCAGATGTAAAATCTTTAGTAATTCATCCGGCATCTACTACACATTCCCAGTTGTCTGTAGAAGAGCTGGAAGATCAGGGCATTAAACCAAACACAATCCGATTATCTATCGGAACAGAAAATATCGATGATATCATTGAGGATTTAGAAGAAGCATTTAAGGCAATTGTATAAGAAGAATTGGAGAGAATTATTATGAGTAAAATCGTAAAAAGTTCATTAGAATTAGTTGGAAAAACACCACTTTTAAATGCAGAAAGATATGCAGCAAAAGCAAATGTAAAGGATGTTACAATCCTCGCAAAATTAGAGTATTTAAACCCGGCAGGTTCTGTAAAAGACAGAATTGCGCTTGCAATGATTGAAGATGCAGAAAAGGAAGGTATTTTAAAAGAAGGTGCAACCATTATTGAGCCTACAAGCGGAAATACCGGAATTGGTCTTGCAGCAGTTGCTGCTGCAAAAGGGTATAAAGCAATTCTGACACTTCCGGAAACTATGAGTATAGAAAGAAGAAATTTACTTCGCGCTTATGGAGCAGAGCTTGTTTTAACAGAAGGTGCCAAAGGAATGAAGGGTGCGATTGCGAAGGCGGAGGAGTTAAAGGAAAGCATCCCGGGTGCAGTTATTCTTGGACAGTTTACCAATCCATCCAACCCGGCGGTTCATAAAGCAACTACCGGTCCGGAAATCTGGGACCAGACAGAAGGAAAAGTAGATATTTTTGTAGCCGGAGTAGGAACAGGCGGAACAATTACCGGTGTGGGAGAATATTTAAAATCCCAGAATCCGGAGGTAAAAGTGGTAGCAGTTGAGCCGGCAGGTAGCCCGGTTCTTTCCGAAGGAACATCCGGTCCACACAAAATTCAGGGAATCGGTGCAGGCTTCGTACCGGAGGTACTGAATACAAG
>X314_Red_Deer__coassemble_86_pt1 | contig 18690 bp, 12 predicted proteins | sample X314_Red_Deer__metabat2_high_PE_002 | metagenome-assembled genome bin X314_Red_Deer
GCGTTTTCGGAAGCGTCGCGGGCGACACTTTTGAACATTTTGAGTATTATCATAAAATGTATGATAAAAACACTATAAATGATTTTAACATATATAGATGTAAAATAAAATTAAAAATTGTTTAAGATAGTAGAAAATGTTCGGTTTTTTGCAACTATCGCTTACTAGACACTTAGGGAAAAGATATGGTATAGTCTTATGAAGAATGTAAAAGAATTTTGTATATTACAAATATTTGTTATTTTTACGATTTGAGGAGAAAAGGGCGGTTATGAAAAAATTAAAGATGTTATCAGGGAGTGAAAAAATGAAGTACCTATTGTATATCTTAATGGGTATTTCACTTATTTTTCTCATCATTTATCCTGTGTATGGGATTGATGTTTGGTATTGGCTTTACAGGATTGATGCCATTGCTGAGAGTATTCAAAATTATGGAATCACGTCATTGCCACTTCGGATTACCGAGAGTGCTTATGGTGGCTATGGATATGGAGCACCTCTATTTTATGGAGATATTTTCTTATTGATTCCATCCCTGTTTGTGGCAGCCGGTGTGCCGTTACTTGGTGGTTATTGTCTGTTGGCACTAGAATTGTGGACTGGAAGATTTTTTATTGCTTATTTTTCTGCACGCTATCTCTTAAGCAAAGTCCGGATAAATACATTGGGAAATACGAAATATGTGGCTTTCGTATTTGCACTTTTATATGAGTTTTTTCCGTATATGATAGAGTGTCTTTTTGCCCGGGCTGCGATGGGGGAGGTGTCAGCAAGTATGATACTGCCGCTAGTTGTAAGCAGTTTTTATATTATTATTTTTGCTGAGAAAGCAGATGTGAAGGACGCAGTACTTTTAGCAATTGGAATGTCCGTTTTAATCTGTTCCCATGTGTTGTCAACTGTGATTATCTGTTGCATGCTTGCTATATTGTTGCTTTGGAATATTACCACATTTGTCAAAAGAAAGCGCGTAAAATATTTTGTATTAGCTGTAATTTTAACGATTGTTCTGACAGCATATTGGTCACTGCCATTTGTTGAGCAGATGCTTCAGTCCTATATTACTGTGAATGGGGTTGCCGGACAGTCCAGTTTATATGGAAGTAGGGTTAATTTGGTGGAGCTTCTATGTCCGAATTTCGTATATGGATTTTATTTTCAGCTAACCAATGGATATGACATGGGCATCAACAGCTTTTGGCCAAGCTGCTATGTATATTTGTTGCTGCTTGCAGTTGTTTTATGCATTTGGAAGAAAGAAAAATGGAAAGAATCTTTACCTAAGAGATTAGTGGGATATTCTTGTATATTAGTAATCTTCATGTCCTGTGGACCGCTTTTGAAGATTGTGGATAAGATTTCATTTTTACGTGTGCTGCAGTTTCCGTGGCGTTTGCTGTTGCTTGTGGCACTGTTTTTGAGTATAAGCTTTACATATTACTATATTAAGGCAGAGAAGAAGTGGGTGAAAAACCTGATTCTTTTAGTTGTTATTGGCTGTGCAGTCACTGCCGGAGCAAGAAATGTGTATTTAATGGCAACAAGTGGAAAAGAAGTGATAGGAAAAGCCCTTGAAGAAGAGGGGGCAAGTTCCTTTGCAGATTCCCTGTACCAACCTAAGGGAGCAAGTAAAGCAGAAATAAAAGAGCGTGGAGATGTTGTTTTAAGCAGTAATTCATCTTTGAATTATACATGGAGTCGGGAAAATGGAGCAATTGTTCTTAATTATTCAGAATGCAATGAGCCAACCACATTAGAATTCCCATTACTTTATTATTATGGATATTCAGCCCTTGATCCTGAAAATGAGTGTTACCTTCCGCTGGAAAAAAATGAGAAGGGACTTATAGAAGTTACGATTCAGGAAGATAACAGTGGCACAGTGATAGTTTCCTATTCGGGAACAACGCTGCAGCATGTTTCAGCCCGGATTTCTCTTATAGGATGGATAGGAATATTTATTTGGATGCTTTTACAAATGAAAAGAAAAATGAATCTACGAGAACAATAGAGGTTAAAGATAAAATTTGCATTTCCATAGATAACCTTTTTATAAATGATTATTTACGGAGTATGCATTGAAAGGAAGATACAAATGGATAAATTAAAAATGTATATGAAGCAAATTTCATGGGATAAATCATTGATTATGATGTCTATGTTATATGTTGTTGTTCCAATTATTATTTTCTTTTTTGGATGGATAAAATTACCCATAGCACTTGCACTTTCTGCTGTTTTTGTGTTTTTTATCTATAAGGTATATAACGCGATAGCAGATAACGACTATAATCTTATTCGCAAAGATACCTATCGATATTGGTTCTATATAGGTGTGATTGTTGCTGTTTGGGTATATTTATCGGGAATAGGAAGCCTGGTATGGCAAAATGGCGATTTTTGGGTACGAAATCCTATTTACAGGGATTTATCAACTTATTCATGGCCGGTGTTTTTTGATTTATCCAAAGAACCTGATATGGTACAAGCGATAACCGGAACGGATAATGTAGCTTTTTCTTATTATTATGTATGGTGGTTACCTGCTGCAGCTATTTCAAAGTTATTCCATTTAGGGGAAATGGCTAGAAATATGGTTTTATTTGCATGGGCGTTTCTTGGAATCATGCTGATTATTTATTTGCTCAATCGTATGTTAGGAAAGTGCTCATATATAGTTCCTATCGTTTTAATATTTTTTGGAGGATTAGATAGTATTCCGTTTTTTATAAAGAATTTCAAACTGCCATTCGTGGAACATATGGAATGGTGGGCTGAGTATTTTCAGTATTCTTCAAATACGACACAATTATTTTTTGTGTTTAATCAGTCTATTCCGGTGTGGTTGATTGTAGCACTGCTTTTGCAGTTGAAAGATAACAAATATGTTGCTGGATTATCATCATTGGTATTTGCTTATTCGCCATGGGCAGTTTTTGGTATGGTTCCAATTGCTATAGCAGGTACATTAAAAAAAGGTGAAAAAATAAAAAAAGCAATAAATGTTGTGAATATATTAGTTCCGCTGATGCTTTTAATTGTATTTGGATTGTTTTTTATGGCAAGTAGTGGAAGTGAAGGATATATTGGGCTGATTTTTGGCTATTATTCAAAACAGGGAAGACGTCTGTTGTTTACATATTTATATTTCATTTTTGTAGAAGCAGTCATTTATTTTCTTGCAATGGGACAGCGGGCTGAAGGATATCGGTATTATTGGGTAACATTATTTGAGTTAATTTTATTTCCGCTGTTTATAGTTGTAGATCCTAATTTTATAATGAGAGGGTCAATACCGGCGTTATTCTTACTTACAGTTTTTATTATTAAATATTTTGTGGAAGATTGGAAAAATAATAGTGAAAAAATACGAAAGGTGGTTCTTGTTGTAGTATTCTGCATTGGATTATTAACACCTTTAACAGAAATTAACAGAACGGTTCAATCAACGTTTGCCGGTGAAAAATTTTTACGTGAAGAAGTGGTTAGTTTTGGAAATATGCAGAATCAAAATGAAGATCAGATTACAACAGCAAAAGAACAATTTTTTATATATGATTATGAGAATTCTTTGTTCTTTAAATATTTAGGAAAACATGCAAAGAAATAAAGGTTAGCGCAAAAGCACTTTTATTGCTTTTGCAGTGGAATTGTGGTAAAATGCGTGGAGTATTTGAAACACTAAGCGGAATTATAAAATGATTGAATCAGAAATGATTTAATAAATGGTAAATATCTAAAAAGGGGGGAACCTGAATGAAAATAGCAATTGCAGGAACAGGATATGTAGGACTATCCAATGCAATTCTTTTAGCACAGCACCATGAGGTTTATGCAGTAGATATTATAGAAGATAAAGTGAAGATGATTAATGAGGGGAAATCTCCTTTAGTGGATAAAGAGATTGAGGAATATTTAGCATCCCACAATTTGAATCTGACTGCAACAACAGATGCGAAAATGGCATATAAGGATGCAGAATATGTGATTATTTCTACTCCGACAAATTATGATGAGAAGAAAAATTATTTTGATACCTCATCCGTAGAAGCAGTGCTTGATATTGTAAAAGAAGTAAATCCTGACACAACGGTTGTGATTAAATCCACTATCCCGGTTGGTTATACAGAAAGCATTTCTGAAAAATATCAGATGAACAATATTTTATTTGCTCCGGAATTTTTACGTGAGGGACAGGCACTTTATGATAATCTTTATCCATCCCGAATTATTGTTGGGATTCCGAGGGATAATGAATGTATGCAAAAGCGTGCGCATACGTTTGCAGAATTGTTGCAGGAGGGTGCCATCAAGAAGGAGGTTCCGGTATTGTATACCAATCTGACAGAAGCCGAGGCAGTTAAGCTTTTTGCAAATACTTATCTGGCTTTAAGAGTATCCTTCTTTAACGAGTTAGATACCTTTGCAGCAGTTAAGGGATTAAATGCAAAGCAGATTATTGAAGGGATTGGTTTGGACCCGCGAATTGGAACCCATTATAATAATCCATCCTTTGGTTATGGTGGTTACTGTCTGCCAAAAGATACAAAGCAGCTTCTTGCAAATTATGAAAATGTACCGAATAATTTGATTGAGGCAATCGTTTCTGCCAACCAGACAAGAAAGGATTATATTGCAGAGCAGATTTTAGAAAAACAGCCGAAGGCAGTCGGTGTGTATCGTCTTGCAATGAAGGCAAATTCGGATAATTATCGCCAAAGCTCGATTTTAAGTGTTATGGACCAGATTCGAGCTAAGGGAGTGGAACTGGTTATTTTTGACCCGTCCATTAAAACAGAAGTATTTGACAATATTCGTGTAATCAAAGATTTTGACGAATTTGTGGCTTGCAGTGATGTGATTATTGCAAACCGCATGGATGAGCAGTTAAAAGCAGCGGGTGAGAAGGTTTATACAAGAGACATTTACTACAGAGATTAAGAAGGTATCGTATGTCGTTGAGAAAATTTATTGTGGAAAAACTTCGTTTCCACTTAACAGAAGAAGACACATTTGTGTTTACCGGATGGTTTCATCCACTGGAAAAAAAGCCTGTTGAGCTGAAGGTTAAGCAGGGAGCAAAGGAGCTGCCACTTAAGCTCGACTACCGTAAGGGCGCAGAAATCAGACAGAAATACATTGGAAATGCATACGAGATTAACGAGGAAGTAACAGGGACAGTAAAATTGCCGGCAGATTGGAAAAATGCCGGCAGACTGGCTCTTTTTTGTGTATCAGAGAATGAACAGGAAAAAATTTTATCCCTTTCCGTAAAAGAACTTTTAAATCTGCAGCAAAAGATAGAATATTATATTGAGTCTGTAAAGGTTTTTGAAGGAAAATTAGAATTGACCGGATGGGCAGCCGGAAGTGAAGAAGTGAAGCTTTCCGTAAAAAATAACAACGGCACAGAGGTTCCTTTTTCCTGTACCCGATATTACAGAAAAGATTTATGCGGTGTATTTGCAGAGTTAGATGGCGCAGCACAACCGGGATTTAAAGTAAGTGTTCCGTTATCCTCTAAAGAGGAAGCCCAGGCAAAAAAGGAAGCCTCAAAGCTTCTTTTGGTGCTGCAGGATGGGGAGAGAGTGTGCAGTTACCCGGTGGATTTTAATGATGGAACAGATAACCTTTCTAAGAAATGGATTGATAAAACCGTAAAATATTTTAAACGAAACGGTTTAAAGGAAACCACAAAAAAGGTTTACCGCAAGCTTGTGAAAAAGAATGAGTATCCGTATGATGAATGGCGTGCCCGCTACGAAGTAACGGAAGAAGAACTGAGTCGTCAGCGTAATCACAAATTTGAAAAGGAATACACCTTTAGTATTGTAATTCCAATGTACATGACGAATCAGCGTTTTTTACGGGAAATGATAGAATCTGTCCGTAACCAGACGTATCCAAACTGGGAGCTTTGTCTTGCAGACGGAAGCGGTAAGGATTCGCCGCTGACACCGCTCTTAGAAGAATATGCGAAAAAAGACAGCAGGATTCGTTTTAAAACTTTGGAAGAGAATCTTGGTATTTCGGATAATACAAATGCCGCACTTGAAATGGCAGAAGGACAACTGATTGTATTAGCGGATCACGATGACATTATGCCTGCAAATGCTTTGTATGAGCTTATGGAAGCTTTTTTACAGGATGAGGCAATTGATGTTGTTTATTCTGATGAAGATAAAATCAGCATGGACGGAAAAAAATATTTCGAACCTCACTTTAAGTCTGATTACAATATCGATTTATTGTGTAGTATGAATTATATCTGCCACCTTTTTGCATTTAAGAAGGAAATCCTGCAAAAAGCCGGTGGTTTTCGAAGGGAATATGACGGAGCACAGGATCATGACTTCATTTTGCGTTGCGTGGAGCAGGCAAAAAAAGTATATCACATTCCAAAAGTGTTATATCATTGGCGTTGTCATATGGATTCTACAGCGGCAAATCCGGACAGCAAGCGGTATGCCTTTGAGGCGGGAAGAAAAGCAGTAGAAGCTCATTATGAGCGTCTTGGCATTCCGGCAAAAGTGGAGCACAGCGAGTTTTACGGAATGTACCGAACCATCTATGAGTGGAAGGAAGAACCGATGGTATCAATTCTGATACCGAACAAAGATCACATTGACGATTTGGAAAAATGCATTCGTTCCATTCAGAAATCAGATTATAAAAATTATGAAATTATTGTGATTGAGAATAACAGTACCGAAGAAGAAACCTTTGCATATTATAAGCAAATTGAAAATGAGCAGATTCATGTTGTCTATTATAAAGGTGAATTTAATTTCTCGGCAGTCAATAATTTTGGCGCGGGACATGCAAAGGGCGAATATTATCTGTTGTTAAATAACGATACAGAAATGATTCACGAAAACTGTATCCGGGAGCTGTTAGGATACTGCATGCGCGAGGATGTGGGTATTGTTGGAGCAAGACTTTATTATGAAGACGATACCATTCAGCATGCCGGGGTTGTGCTTGGTTTTGGCGGAATTGCAGGTCATACTTTTATTGGAAAATCCAGATATGACACCGGATATTTTGGAAGAATTATCTGTGCACAGGACTACTCCGCAGTCACCGCTGCCTGTATGATGACAAAACGAAGCGTATTCGAGGAGGTTTTAGGACTTTCTGAGGAGCTTCGTGTAGCCTTTAATGATATTGATTATTGTATGAAGGTGCGAAAACTTGGCAAGCTTGTGGTATACAATCCATACGCTGAGCTTTATCATTATGAGTCGAAATCTAGAGGTTTAGAGGATACACCGGAAAAGGTGGCGCGTTTCAACGGCGAGATTGAAAAGTTTATTGAAAAATGGGAAGAAGAATTAGAAGCGGGAGATGAGTATTACAACCCAAATCTGACACTGGATAATTCGGACTTTTCTTTAAGACGCTAAAAAGAGAATCAGTAAGTTTAAAAGTATTTGCCGATTCTCTGCAAGTTTACTGCGCAAACTCACAATGTGCGAAAAATCCCGGGAATGAGGTAAAATATGAAAGTAAATATTACCAATATGAAAAAGGGGCTTCGTTATTTGCGCCACTATGGCATGAAGGAATTTCTGATTCGTTTAGAGGAAAAAAAGGAGCAGGAGGCTGTTCCTTATGATGAATGGTATCAGAAAATGAAGCCGACAGAAGAAGAACTGAAAAAACAGCAGAAGGTCAGTGCTCAATGGAAAAATCCACCACTTATCAGCATCGTTGTTCCGATATATAATACACCTGAGCGGTTTTTAAGGGATATGATTACATCCGTTGTGGCATCCACCTATGCAGAATGGGAGCTTTGTCTTGCAGATGGAACACCGGCAGGAGATGATGTGTCTCCTCTTTATCCAATCATTCAGGAATATCAGGGCAAGACTGCAATTACCAAAGCGGACGGAAGTGTTCGTGAACGAATCTGTTACCAGAAGCTTGCAAAAAACGGTGGAATTGCAGAAAATACCAATGCTGCCATCGCAATGGCTACGGGGGATTATATTGCATTTTTAGACCATGATGATGTAATTACGCCGGATGCATTGTATGAAATAGCTGTAAAAATTTTAGAATATCGCGAAAATGGTCAGCCGGCAGATATGCTTTATTCCGATGAGGATAAAACAGATACGGAAATGACAAAGTTTTTAGAGCCGCATTTTAAACCGGATTTAAATCTGGATTTACTTCGGGCAAATAATTACATTACCCATTTCCTTGTTGTAAAAAAATCGTTATTAGAAACAGTGGGTGGAATTCGTAAAGATTATGACGGAGCACAGGATTTTGATTTTGTGTTGCGTCTGGTGGAGCAGGCTAAGAATGTTGTCCACATTCCAAAGATCCTTTATCACTGGCGTGTGCATGAGCTATCAACTGCAAGTGGAGGCGGCAGCAAGGATTATGCCCTTGATGCAGGAAAGCGGGCAATTGAGGCTCATTTGAAGCGTTTGGGAATCAAAGGAGCGGTTGAGACAACAAAATATTTTGGTTTTTATCGCACCCGCTATACACTTGAGGAAAGTCCGCTGGTATCCATTATTATCCCAAACAAGGATGAAAGAGATACCCTTGAAAAATGTTTAAATGCAATTAAAAAAACGGCTTATTCCAATTATGAAGTGATTGTTGTGGAAAATAACAGCGAAAAGCAGGAAACCTTTGATTTTTATAAAGAAATCGAATCTGATAAGGTAAGGGTGGTATATTATCCGGATAAATTCAATTATTCGAAGCTGAATAATTTTGGTGCAAAGTATGCAAAGGGAAGCTATTATGTGTTAATGAACAATGACATTGAAGTATTGCATGAGGACTGGCTGGAAAAAATGCTTTCGAACTGTGCAAGGAAAGAGGTTGGAATTGTCGGTGCAAAGCTTTATTATCCGGACAATACCATTCAGCATGCCGGACTTGTGGTTGGTGTTGGAGGAAGCTTACGGGGCATTGGCGCAAACCTTTTTGCAGGCATGCGAAGAGAGCGGGGAGGATATCTTCATAAAGCCAATATCCAGTTAAATTACAGTGCAGTTACAGCGGCACTTCTTATGGTAAAAAAAGAAGTTTATGATATGGTTGGTGGATTTGAGGAGGAGCTTGCGGTTGCATTTAATGATGTGGATTTCTGCTTAAAGGTCCGGGAAAAAAATTACCTTGTAGTCTATGACCCGGAGGTAGAGGCATATCATTACGAATCAAAGTCCAGAGGGGCAGAGGATTCCCCTGAAAAAGTGGCTCGTTTCCAGGCGGAAATTGATTTTATGAGAAACCGTTGGGAAAAAATACTAAGAGATGGAGACCCATATTATAATGTTAATTTTTCAAGAATGAGGGCAGACTATTCCTTAGGAGATCCATCGCTAATCCGAAAATAAGCAGCGGTTATTGTCGACTTTTGTCTTACGGATTTTCTCGAAAATTTGTTGGAATATGGTATAATGAGCGCGAAGGCAAAAGTGAGTTGGCACTGCCATCAACATAAAATTTACAATTACCATATTAAGAAAGAGGAAAGTGCTTATGATGAAGGTGTTTATATGCCCGGATTGTGGCTGGATGCGCGTTGTATCAAGAAGAAAAGACGTAGAATGTTACAAGTGCAGTACCAGTCAGATGGTGCAGACAAAAATCGACTTTAATACATATACTGCAATGTCAGACAAAGAGCGAAAGGATTATTCGGAAGGCTGGCTGTATATTCATCAGAAAACTCGTAATTAAGAAAAATGAATATCTAAAGAAAATATTAAGAAAATATTGCATTTGTTTTACGAAAATGGTGTTGTGCTTTTACAAAAATTATTGTATCATTAATTTTACGAGTTATTCGCAAGTAATAAAATATTACGTTTTAGGAGAAAAATGTCAATGAGCAGGGAAGTAAATAAAAAACCGGTGACAAAACAGCGGAAGATGGCAAATAAGAAAAAGCAGCGAAAGAAAAGAATTATTTTAGTAGCAGCGGAAATTGTTATTTTATTAGTATTGCTTTTGGTTGTGTGGGCAGTAAAGAAATTATCTATTATTGAGAAAAACGAAGTCCCAATTGAAAACATTGAGATTAACGAAGGAATTTCGGAAGAGTCTCAGGCAATTATGGAAGAGTTTACAACCGTTGCTCTTTTTGGATTGGATAACCGTTCGAATGGAAATCTTTCTTCCGGTCGAAGTGATGTTATTATGATTGCAACAATCAATAACAATACAAAAGAAGTAAAATTATGTTCTGTATATCGAGATACTTATCTTGATACAGGAAGTGGAAAATTCCAGAAATGTAATGCGGCTTATTCTAAGGGAGGACCTGAGCAGGCAATTAATATGCTCAATAGAAACTTAGATCTTGCCATTACAGATTATGTAACTGTTGACTTTAATGCTGTCGTAGAATGTGTAGATCTTCTTGGTGGTGTTGAGATAGAAGTTACAAATGACGAGGCACTTTGGATGATTGGTCATATTGAAGAAGTTGCAAAACTTACCGGAAAAGAGGCAAAACAGCTTCCGGGTGGAGGAACTTATACGTTAGATGGTGTACAGGCGTGTGCATATTCGCGTGTTCGTCAGACTGCAGGTGATGACTATAAACGTGCAGAACGTCAGCGTCTTGTAATTCAGAAGATGGTTGAAAAAGCACAGAAATCTGATTTATCAACGATTAACAAGATAATTAATACAGTGTTTAGTGATATCCAGACAAGCTTTTCTAATGCAGACTTGATTTCATTAGCATCACAGGTATTTAATTACAAATTGGGAGAGACAAGTGGATTCCCATTTGAAAAGAATGCAATTACAATTGGTTCAAAGGGAAATGTTGTTGTTCCTTGTGATTTAGAGTCAAACGTTGTTGAATTACATCATTTCTTATATAATGATACAGATTATGTACCAACTGACACTGTTGTGGCAAATAGTAAATTAATTGTGAATGATAGTGGTTTTAACCAGGGAGACGGCTATTAAATAAAAACGCTAGGGAGCAGCTGTAGGCTGCTCCTTTTTCACGTTATAAGAAAGTGCTCATACGCAGTGTACGTCAGATGAAAACGCTCCGGGAGGATGCGCATTCATATTTTTTTGATAAATTCATCACAAAATAAACACAATTACAAGATAGACTAAAATACAGATAAAAAAGTTGCAGAAGAAATAGTTTCTTAAAAATAACAGCAAAATGCAGCTGGAACAGATTTATTATTGAGAGGAGATTTTTATCATGGATCGTAACAATTATAATCCGAATGAACAGTCAAACAATTCTTTTGAAACAAGTGGACAGCCTTTCACGAATGGAAATTCTAATGAAGGCAACCGGTGTACAAACCGCTATGAAAATCAGTCATATAATCATGGTCAAACAGAACCATATGACAATCGTTATCAGCAGAATAATAATTATGCATCAAATGATGGCGGTTATCAGTCAAACGCCGGCACATATCAGCCAAATACAAATCAAAGTACAGTAAATAATGCAGAGCAGAACAGATATGCAGAGCAGAACAGATATGAGGAACAAAACAGATATGCATATCAGAATCAGGGCTATCAGAATAGCTCATATCAGAATGCGAATTATCAGGGAAATGAGCATCAGGCACCTGATAAAGAGCCGAAAAAGAAAAAGGATAAGAAGCCGGGCGGATTCGGTGTGAAGCTTGTAAAATGTGCAGCGTTGGCGCTTGTATTTGGTATAGTGGCCGGAACTGTTATGGTGGGCGTAAACTATGGAGCAAGTGCAGCACTTGCGGTAGAGGATGCGGAAGAAAATGGTGCAGCTGCAAATAGTACAGATGAAAATGACGCAGCCGGAAGCGCGTCACTGACAAAATCTGATAATGATGCTGTAAAATCGACGGCAACTTCTACAACGTTTGTAGCCGCTGATATTTCCGATATTGTAGATGAAGTAATGCCGTCTATTGTAGCAATTACAAATATTAGTGAAACAGAGTACCAGAGCTTTTGGGGAGGTATGCCACAGACCTATGAAAGCACAAGCTGTGGTTCAGGCATTATTGTAAGCCAGGATGATAATTATTTATATATTGCAACAAATAATCATGTAGTAGATGGCGCAACAACATTAACAGTTACTTTTTGTGATGATAAAACAGTAAGTGCAGAGATAAAGGGAACCGATCCATCTACAGACCTTGCTGTTGTAAAGGTCGCACATAATAGTATTGAAGATTCAACAAAGGATGTAATCAAGGTTGCGACAATTGGTGATTCTGCAAGTCTTCGTGTTGGAGAAGCCTGCATCGCAATTGGCAATGCATTAGGTTACGGCCAGTCAGTAACAACAGGCGTTATCAGTGCATTGAATCGTGAAGTAACAGTATCTGATTATTCCAGCAACACAAATTATACTGCAGAATTAATTCAGACTGATGCAGCTATTAATCCCGGTAACAGTGGTGGAGCTTTATTAGATGCAGCAGGAGCAGTGATTGGTATTAATTCCGTAAAATATTCCGATACCGGTGTAGAGGGGATTGGTTATGCAATTCCAATGGCAACTGCGTCTCCAATTATTGAAGAGCTGATTACAAAGGAAAAGGTTGATAAAGGAGACAGTGCATATCTTGGTATTGCCGGCGTAGATGTAACAAATGATGTTGCAGGTACTTATGGTATGCCAACAGGTGTTTATGTTGCACAGGTAATTGAAGGCTCAGCAGCAGAACAGTATGGTATTTTACAGGGAGACATTATTACCGCATTTGATGGAAAAGAGATTATCTCAATGGAAGCTCTTTCTTCTACATTAGAATATTATGCAGCAGGAACAACTGTAGAAATCACAGTAAAACGTGCCAATAACGGGCAGTACATCGAGCAGAACATCTCCGTTGTTCTTGGCAGAAAGAACTAATAAATTCTCTAAACAGGGCGATTACAAACGTGATTTGCCCTGTTTTTTTGTGCCTATAATTTTTATTATCATAAGATTACGCCATTCGCATTTATTCTTTCGACAATGAATAGTTTGGAGAGCGTGTCAAAAATCTTGAAATTCTAATCCCCTTTCCGATGAAATCGATATATTTTATGTTCGCTCAAGGTCTTTACATGTGGGAAGGAAGTGTTCGCATGGTGACGGAAATTTTGTTTCTCAGTTTTCTTAGTACATCTTGTGGGTTTGATTTGGCAAAACGGAATCCGGCGGACGCAGGAGAACACTGCATAACTTTTTACGGTAACGTAACGCCCTCCTTTGCGGTAGCCGGATTCCTATATCGACTTTGTCAAACAATACCTGCTAGATGTACTTGAAAGCTGTGACCAAAATTTCCGTCCCACTGCGGACACTTTCTCCCCACATGTAAAACGCGTGAGCGGACATAAAACGATTATTCATCGGAAAGGGGAAAGAATTTCTAAGATTTTATCCAACGCTCTTCAAACTATTCCTTGCAAAAGAATAAATGTGAATGTTCAAGGCTTCCGATAATAAAAATTATAGGCACAAAAAAACAGAGTAAACCGCAATGGGAGTACCCTGTTTAGAGAATTTATTTTTCCATTTTCCAGTAGGCGATGCTGTAGGATGGAAGGCGGCTGCCTCCACCGAAGTCGTGGGTTTCGCCGGAGAGTAAATCTATAGCTGTTCCACAACCGGCATCAAAGTGAGCGTCGAAATCTTCGCTGTCAGCATTGATTGCCACAAGAATGCGTTCAGAATCGCTCTTGCGTTCAAAGATGCACTGCTTATTAGTTAAAAGAACGGAGCGGAAACTTCCGTAATTTAATGCATCAGATTCTTTTTTGATTTCAGCAAGCTTTGCAATAACATCAGAAAGCTCATTCCATTCCGGTGCATCAAAGCAGGCACGTAAAGCAGGATCTCCATCTTCTTTCTTTGCCTTAGCACCCCATTCACTTCCGTAGTAAACACATGGAATACCAGGCATACCAAAGAGCATACCATAAATGAGAGGTAAATGTTGCCCATTTGATAAAATGCTTGCAACTCTTGTTACATCATGATTATCAACGAAGGAAAGCAGATGTTTTCCTCTGTAAATTGTCCAGTTCTCCGGTCCAAACTGACGAAGCAGAGAGTGATTAATTTCAAACATATTCATGCTGTTAAAGCTGGAGTGAAGTCCTTTGTAGCATTCATAATTAGTAACAGAATGCAACATGGAATCATTCATCCACTGGTTATAGTCGCCATGAAGTGTTTCACCGACTAAGAAAAAGTCTGGCTTTAAGCTGTCGCAGAATTCGCGCAGTCTGCGTAAAAAATCAAGATCCAAGCAGTAGGCTACGTCAAGACGGAGTCCGTCAATATCAAATTCCGAAACCCAGCCTTTGATACAGCTGAAAATGTGCTGTATTACTTCTTCATTTTTCAGGTTTAATTTTACTAAATCGTAGTTACCTTCCCAACCCTCATACCAAAGACCATCGTTGTAGTTGGAGTTGCCATCGAAATTAATTTGGAACCAATCCTTGTACAAAGAATCGTGGCGTTTCTCTAAAACATCCTGAAAAGCCCAGAAACCACGTCCAACATGGTTAAATACACCGTCAAGTACTACCTTGATATTTTCTTTGTGAAGATTTTCACAAACAGTTACAAAATCTTCGTTTGTACCAAGGCGGGTATCAATTTTGGTGTAATCTCTTGTATTGTAGCCATGTGTGTCAGATTCAAATACCGGTGAAAAATAAATTGCATTTGCACCAAGCTTTTTGATGTGAGGAATCCAGTCATTCACCTTTGAAATACGGGAGGTTAAAACTCCGTCATTTTCAAATGGTGCACCACAGAAACCGAGGGGATAAATTTGGTAAAATACACTTTCATAAGCCCACATAATAAGTCCTCCTGATGATAATTATTTTTTATTCATTTCTTTTGATTTTTTAGAGCAGGCACGCTGCGCTGAAATCACAGCATTGCGGAACCCTTTTTCTTCTAAAACTGCAACTGCCTCAATCGTTGTGCCGGCAGGAGAGCATACCGCATCCTTTAATTCGCCAGGGTGTTTTCCTGTTTCTAATACCATTTTTGCAGAACCATATACCGCCTGTGCTGCAAAACGATATGCCTGTGCACGAGGCATGCCATCGGCAACAGCAGCATCTGCCATAGCTTCAATAAACATATAAACATAAGCAGGAGACGAACCGGAAATACCGGTTACTGCATCCATTAAGCTTTCCGGTACAACCTCTGCTTTACCAAAGCAGTTAAATAAGTTGATGACATCATTTAATTCAGCTTCTGTTACGTTTTTATTAGCACAAAGTGCGCTCATTCCGGCACCAACCAACGCCGGTGTATTTGGCATGGCACGAACGATCTTGATTTCTCTGCCGAATAAGCTCTCAAGGGTTGCAATGGATTGTCCGGCAGCAATAGAAACTACGATACAGGTATTTTTGATATGAGCGGCAATCTGTGGAATCACTTCATCTAATTTATTTGGTTTTACGGCAAGAAAAAGAATGTCACTGCGTTGTGCAACGGTTTCGTTTGCTGGGGTTGTATCAATGGCATAATTATTTTTTAAACGTTCTAAGGATTCTAAAGAATAGTCACTTGCAATTATCTGACTGGTAGTTACTTCAGATGATTTGCAGATGCCATCAATCATGGCACTTCCCATATTTCCGGCTCCAATGAAGCCAATCATTTTGTCAATCATAGTAAGTCTTCCTTTCATTTACAATAAAGTACATACTTTTATCCTAGTCGTTTTGACGCCAAACGTCAAGGTATTTATGGGTAAACAAAAGTGCTCTTTCGAAAAGACCTATTTGTCTTTTGAAAGAGCACTGAATGTTCAAAAAAATTTATGTAACAGTCCGGATTAGAAATCTGTTAAGTTAGCAGCTCTCTTCTCAAGGAATGCGCCCATACCTTCTGCTTTATCTTTGGTAGAGCATGTAATTCCGAAGAGGTTAGCTTCCATCTCAACAGCGTTCTGGATATCCATGTCATAACCGTTGTTGATAGCTGCTTTAGCAATAGATACAGCATAGCTTCCTTTAGAAACGATTTTAGCTGCCATAGCTTTTGCTGTTGCCATTAATTCTTCCGGAGCAACTACTTTATTTACAAGACCGATACGGTAAGCTTCTTCAGCGTTGATGTTATCGCATGTGAAGATTAATTCTTTAGCACGACCCATACCAACTAAGCGGGCAAGTCTCTGTGTACCACCGAATCCTGGGATAATTCCAAGACCACATTCAGGCTGTCCAAAGATAGCATTGTTAGAAGCGATACGGATATCACATGCCATGGAAATTTCACATCCACCGCCAAGTGCGAAGCCGTTTACAGCTGCGATAGTAACCTGACGCATATTCTGTAATTTGAAGAATGGAACAGAAGCTTTCATACCGAATGCTCTTGCTTCAGCTGCTGTAAAGTTTACCATTTCTGCGATGTCTGCACCGGCTACGAAAGATTTGAATTCATTACCTTTCTTATCAGGACCACCTGTTAAGATTACAACTTTGATATCATCTCTTGCTTCGATTTCTGTTAAAGCCACGTTTAATTCGTCAAGAGTTTCGCTGTTTAATGCGTTTAATGCTGCCGGTCTGCTGATTGTAAGAACAGCAACTTCATTTTCAACTGCAAGTGTTAAATTGTTAAATTCGCTCACGTTAAAAACCTCCTAAATGATTGATAAAAAATTAACAATAGTCATATACAATAAGAGTACTGCTTTTGCAGGAATTTGTCAATAAAAATCTATACAACATACTTCCCAATCAGTGGTATTTTTTTCATTATCCATGCCGCAATCATAGATAATATAAAAGTTCCAAGGAAGAATAACGGAAGCAGTATATAGCCGCCGAAAAGAAGCGGCGTAATGTGAAACAGCTTATAAGCAAGATTTAAAAATACCGTGTGTACAAGGTACATACCGAAATAATAGTCCCGCAGACGGGAGCACAAGTGCCATTCCTTTTGGCAGGAGGAGGCAAGATAAAATACTGCAAGGGACATGACCACAACAAACGGTGAGTCATAACTAAAATCAAGATTTAATTTTAATAAACCATTTAAAATAATAGAAAAATATATAATAAAAAGAATTACAAGGGCAATGTTTCTTGCGGAAGCTGTTTTTTTCATATAAGTGTGGATGTAGTAACCACACAGATAATAGAATAAATAAATTCCGGCGGTAGGAAAGATGATACCGGTTTTAAAGTGAAAAAGGTTTTCCACAAAAGGAAGTACACTGCCAACAAGAAAGAGTAATATTAAAACGTAGCGGTAAGTTTGTTTGTCTGTCTGTATGGCAAAGGCTTTCATTACCGGTAAAAAAAGATAAAGCCCAATTAAAGCGTATAAATACCACATATGTGCCCATGAATTTCCTGAAAGCATATTTAAAAATGCCTTTCCCAGATAGGAAATGTCAAAGGAGTGGTTTACCATAATAAGTTCAAGCAGCGCGAAAAATGTTCCAAACAATACAAGCGCAAGCACGATTCTGCGCAGATATTTTTGGAATAAAAGCTTCAAAGAAAGCTGTTTGTCCGGTGCAAGAAAAAGAACACCGGATATCATAAAGAATAAAGGAACTCCTATAGTACAAATATATTTAATTGTTTCATAGATACGAAGCTGAGTGTCAGTCATCTGTTCCGGGATGGTACCCGAGATTCCCGAAACTACATGGAGTAGAATGACGGCGGAAATAGCAATGAATCTTAATAAATCAAGATAGTTGATGCATATTTTTTTCTGATTGCTTTCTGCAGGATTTTGGTTCATACAAAGCCTCCTAAATAGCGAATAATTCTAAATTTAATATTTGCTGAAAATAAATAATCTGTCAAGTGAAAGTCGAAAAGATTTGGAAAATATTAATAAGTGTAAAAACGTGACGATTTGCTTTCGGCATGGTATACTGTCACGTAGGCAAGGGATTGCTTTTTGGTAGTTTGGCACAGGTATTATTAGAATGGAGCATTTATGTTAAAAGATTTTGAGTTACCCATTATCATAGAACCTTTACTGGTGTGGTTTGAAAAAAATGCAAGAAGCCTGCCGTGGCGCAAACAGGTAACACCTTATCGTGTGTGGGTATCTGAAATTATGCTGCAGCAGACAAGGGTAGAGGCGGTAAAACCATTTTTTGAACGGTTTATGAAACGCCTGCCGGACATCAGGGCACTGGCAGAATGCCCGGAGGAAGAGTTGTTAAAGCTTTGGGAAGGTCTTGGATATTATAACCGCGTGCGTAATATGCAGAAGGCAGCAATTCAGGTAATGGAGGAATATAATGGAGAACTTCCGGCAGATTATGAGAGGCTTTTGAAGTTAAAGGGAATCGGAACCTATACAGCGGGAGCAATTGCTTCGATTGCATACGGTATTCCGGTACCGGCGGTGGATGGCAATGTTTTGAGAATTTTAACAAGAGTTTCTGCGGATGATACAGATATTATGAAGCAATCGTTTCGTACAGAGACAGAAAAGCAACTACGGGACATGATGCAGAATGAAAGCCTGTTTAAAAAGGAACTTTCCGGAATGTTTAATCAGGCTTTAATGGAACTTGGCGCAACAGTCTGTGTTCCAAATGGTGCGCCAAATTGTAATGTCTGTCCATGGAACAGTTTTTGTCAGGCACGGATAGAAGATAAAATTGCAGAGCTTCCTGTAAAAAGTAAAGCAAAGGAACGAAGAATAGAAGCACGTAC
>X314_Red_Deer__coassemble_87_pt1 | contig 18519 bp, 17 predicted proteins | sample X314_Red_Deer__metabat2_high_PE_002 | metagenome-assembled genome bin X314_Red_Deer
GCTTTATTAGGAGTTTTATGGATTGGCATAGGGGAAAAAGCAAGCTTTTCAAAAATATATCTGCGTGGTTATGTTACAATGCTAACATTGTTTTGGCTTGTGGCGGTTCCGATGGTACGAATGGGAAGAAGCCTGACAGAATTGACAAAGCTGTGGAATCTGATTTCTGTTGCGGTAATACCGATTGTAATTGTTGTAGCAGTCATTAAAAAAAGAAAGATTGCAAGAATTGTTAAGGATTTATGGGCGAATGCGAAATTTTCCAAAGAAAAGCTTGGAATTTTAATGGCGGTATGTGTGGTGGCAACTTTATTTTCTATGGTAATTGTACTGCCATCAAAGGAAGATGATACTGCAGAACATGTTGCGATTGCAGTAGATACGGATGAGATGTATCGCTATGCTGTTTACACAAAAACTCCTTATACTGTAATTCCGGAGGATAAAGCAGCGTCACCTATTGATATGCTGTATGCAGTTAGTGTTGTGAATACAGGAATGAGTACAGCGTCTGTACTGCATGTGTTTTTGCCGCTGTTTCTATTGCCGTTTTTTTATGCAGTAAGCTGGCAGATGGGACGATATCTGTTTGGCTCTGAATTACAAAAATGCAGTATGTTTGTAGTGATGATAATTATTTTTTCGTCAGCAGCATGTTACACCAAAGGTTTTCTTGCAGTGGGAGCACTTCAAAATATCTGGAATGCAACAACATTGCTTGCATCCTGTGGAATTCCGGCAGTCATAATTCAGAGCTTTGAACTTTTAGATGCAGCAGAAAGCCATAGGAAAATGCGAAAAAAAGAAATTGTTTTTCTGCTTATGCTGATTGTGACAGCGGAACTGATGCTTGCAAAGGGAGCACTTTTAGCAGTGTTAATAATTGCTTCCGGTGCAGGAATTTATATCATAAGGAAGGGAGTGCGTTATGGTAAATGCATTGATAAGCATTAAAGACAGCTGGATGAATTATGGCACAGATACCATTCACATTGTACTCTATTTCCTGGCACTTTTTTGGATAACGATATACGGAAAAAAGAAAAGAGAGAACAATCTGTACTGGTATGCAATTCTGTCAGTGCTTGTAATACTCGGATTACAGTTGATTATGGCATTGTTAAAACATCAGATGATGCCAAAGACCTTTTATTTACTGCCTTTTGCAATCCTTACAGCTTATGTGGCAGTGGAAATAAGTGACAGGCTAATATTAAGAAAAAATAAATGGATTATTGTATTTCTCTATGCTATAATCATTCAGGCGGCAATTGGCTTTGAATACGTTGATGATTATATTGCGTTATACTATAATGACCGGCTGATTACAGCTGCAACTTTACAGACGTCGGATTTGATTGACAAAGTAGAAGAAATAGAAGAGCCTTTTCTGTTAGCACCGGAAGGGATTGCGTCTCAGATTCAGGAATATAATGTAGATATCAGGGTGGCGTATGGCCCGGGATACACTTATATAGAAGATAACCTTGAGTTGTTGCTTATGAAAAGAGAAGAGTATGGATGTAATTTTTTAATGGTGCCCCATCAATATGATGATGAAGAGTATATGAAAGAAATTGGTTATCATCAGCTGTCTATTTTTGATGGATATAGCTTGTACTGGATTGCGGATGAGTCATGAAGTTTTATGGCAAAGATAAATTGCATAAAATCGATGCAAAGTAGTGCATGCTGGTAACAAAAAATGAGAACAAGCAATAGATAAAGAAGAGAAGTGATTATATGGAAAAAATGTTAAGTTTAGAAAAAAATATATGGATTCGAAGATTTACACTTGTAATATATGATATACTGGCAGTTGCATTTTCCAGTTATCTTGCGTTAGGAGCGAGATTTGATTTTGATTATGGTACTGTTCCAAAGCAGTATTATGAGATTATGATGGGATCAATTGTGCCAAACATCATTATAACGATTATTATTTTTTATGTATTCAGATTGTATAACAGCTTGTGGTCTTATGCGGGAGCGACTGAATTTTTCTATATGATTATGGCGTGTGTGGCAGATGCACTTTTTGTAATGCTGTTGATTTTGATAACAAATCATGGAATGGTTTGTCCGATGCCTCGAAGCTTTTACTTGTATTATGGAATCCTGTTGCTGTTTTTGACTACAATCAGCAGATATGGATACCGTGCTATCAGGATGTTTATTCGTATCAGAACAAATCGTGCGGCTAAGAAGAACGTACTTGTTGTTGGTGCGGGAGAAGCCGGTAATGCTATTATTAAAGAAATTACAAACAGTGACTATGTTGATATGCATGTAGTTGGTGTTATCGATGATGATAAAAATAAATTAGGTGGATATATTCATGGAAAACGTGTTGTAGGTAATCGTTATGACATTCCGGCTGTAGTAGAAGAGCTGGATGTTAAGGAAATTATTATTGCAATTCCAACAGCAGGACCAAAAGCCATGAAAGAAATTTTGGATATCTGTAAAGGAACAGGCTGTGAACTTAAAAGACTTCCGGGTATGTATCAGCTGGTAAATGGCGAAGTTAGTATCAGCAAGTTAAAAGATGTTGACGTAAATGACCTTTTAGGAAGAGATCCAATCCGCGTTGACTTAAATTCCATTATGGGTTATGTGTCCGGTAAAGTTGTTATGGTTACCGGAGGTGGCGGAACTATCGGAAGCGAGCTTTGCCGTCAGATTGCATCCCATAAACCAAAGCAGTTGATTATCTTTGATATTTATGAGAATACTACTTATGATATTCAGCTTGAGTTAAAACATGACTTCCCGGATTTAGACCTTGTGGTTGCAATTGGTTCTGTGCGCAATACAAAGCGCCTTGACTGGATTTTTGAGACCTATCATCCGGAAATTGTTTATCACGCAGCAGCACATAAGCATGTGCCGTTGATGGAAGACAGCCCGAATGAGGCGGTAAAAAATAACGTACTTGGAACATGGAAAATTGTGCGTGCGGCAGATCAATATCACGTAAAACGTTTTGTAATGATTTCTACCGATAAGGCAGTAAACCCTACAAATATTATGGGGGCAAGCAAACGTATCTGTGAAATGATTATACAGACATATAATAATCATTCGAAAACGGAATATGTGGCAGTACGTTTTGGAAATGTATTAGGAAGTAACGGAAGTGTAATTCCATTATTTAAAAAGCAGATTGCCCAGGGGGGACCTGTGACAGTTACACATCCGGATATTATCCGATACTTCATGACAATTCCTGAGGCGGTTTCATTGGTGCTTCAGGCAGGTGCTTATGCTAAGGGTGGAGAAATCTTCGTTCTTGACATGGGTGAGCCTGTTAAGATTCTTGATTTGGCAAAGAACCTGATTCTTTTATCCGGACATAAACCGGATGAGGATATTAAGATTGAATTTACAGGATTACGTCCTGGTGAGAAGCTTTATGAAGAAATGCTGATGGATGAAGAAGGATTACAGGATACTGAAAACAAGCTGATTCATATTGGAAAACCAATTGAAATTGACGAAGAGAAGTTTTTGGCAGAGTTACAGAAGCTTGCTGACTATGTGGTAGAAGAGCCGGCTGATATTCGTGAGTGGGTGCACAATATTGTACCAACTTACACCATTCAGAATAAATAAACTTTCCGAGGTTATAGAATGATTTATTCAAAAATAATAAAGAGAACAATTGATTTTATTTTAAGTTTAGTGGGCTGTATTATTTTATCCCCTGTATTTTTGATTCTCTGTATTGCAATTAAAATTGATAGTCCGGGACCGATTCTTTTCAAACAGAGAAGAATCGGTATTCATAAAAAAGAATTTTCTATTTTAAAATTCCGTACCATGAGAATTGATACACCAAAGGATATGCCGACGCATCTTTTGACAAATCCTGAACAATATATTACTAAGGTGGGAAAATTCTTGCGAAAAAGCAGTTTGGATGAATTGCCACAGATTTTTAATATTTTAGCAGGTCAGATGAGTATTATTGGTCCTCGTCCGGCGTTGTGGAATCAGGATGATCTGATTGCAGAGCGCGATAAATATGGCGCAAATGATGTAATGCCAGGATTAACCGGCTGGGCGCAGATTAACGGAAGAGATGAACTTGAAATTCCGGTAAAAGCAAAATTAGACGGTGAATATGTAGAGCGCATGAGCTTTTTATTTGATTTGAAGTGTTTCTTTGGAACAATCACGAGTGTTTTAAAACATGATGGTGTTGTGGAAGGCGGAACCGGTACGATAAACGACCGGGAGAAGACAAAATAAAAAAGCCGCTAAATGGGCAGAACGAGGAAAAGATGAAGAAAGTATTAATCACGGGTGCTAACAGTTATGTTGGCACTTCCTTTGAAAGATGGATGCAGCGTTATGCTGACTATCAGGTAGATACAATTGATATGGTAGATGGGGAGTGGCGTAATAAAAGTTTTTCGGGACATTATGCCATTTTTCACGTTGCAGGGTTAGCGCATGCAGATATTACAAATGTGTCGGATGAAGTGAGAAAGAAATATTATGCGATTAACTGTGATATGGCAATTGAAACGGCACAAAAAGCAAAGAAGGAAGGCGTAAGCCAGTTTATTTTCATGAGCAGTATGAGTGTGTTCGGCGAAAGCGCTCCGGTAGGAAAACAGCGGATTATTTCCAAGGAAACACCGGTTTCGCCGGCAAATTTCTATGGTGACAGTAAAGTACAGGCGGAGAAAGGTCTGTTAGAGCTAAACGATGAAAACTTCAAAGTAGTAATTTTAAGACCGCCAATGGTATATGGAAAAGGAAGTAAGGGAAACTTTCCTACCTTAGAGAAATTTGCCAGAAACCTGCCTATTTTTCCATCCATAAAAAATGAGCGTTCCATGATTTTTATTAATAACTTATGCGAATTTGTGCATCTTGCAATCGAGCGGGAAATCAGTGGTATTTTTTATCCGCAGAATGAGGAATACGTCACAACTTCCCGTATGGTAGATAAGATTGCAGAAGAGCATCATAAACATATCTGGGTAACACCGGTGTTTAACTGGGCAATTTATCTGATTTCAAGAATGCCTGGACAGTATGGAAAGATGTGTAATAAGGCATTTGGAAGCCTTGTATATGATAAAAGCTTGAGTGATGGACCGATTGAGGTTAAGGAATATCAGACTGTATCCTTCGAGGAGTCCATCCGTTTGACAAGAACAGACGAAGAATAAGAGGAAGGATTTGAGGCTGTATGATGAAGCAAGATACGATGGTCAGTGTAGTGACCGTTTGTTACAACAGTGAAGAGACGATTCGGGATACCATCGAATCTGTATTACGTCAGACATATACCAACATTGAATATCTGATTATTGATGGAGCATCAAGGGATGCAACAGTAAGCATTGCAGAGGAATACCGAGCTGCTTTTGAAGAAAAAGGAATGAAATATATCATTGTAAGTGAACCGGATAAGGGAATCTATGATGCAATGAATAAAGGAACACAAAAAGCAACCGGTGAACTTGTGGGAATCTTAAACAGTGATGACTGGTATGAGGATAACACAATTGAACGGGTGGTTGCGACCTATCAGGAGACAGGTTTTGATATGTTTTATGCGGATATCCGTTTGATTATGCCGGATGGCGTTGAAGTAGTAAAACATTCCAGATACCGCAAGTATGTGACTTCCAGAGACTGGAATCACCCTACTACTTTTGTGAAACGAAGCATTTATGACAGATTCCGGTTCCAGTGCAAGGTGGTGTATGACGACTGGGATTTTGTATTAAGAGTCAGAAATGCAGGCTATAAGATAGTTGTTTTAAATGAAGTGCTTGCGAACTTCCGTATGGGAGGTGCCAGCAATGAAGGTGGATTAGGACGTGCATTGAAAAAAGTGAAGGAACGTTACGGAATCTATCGACAGAACGGAATGAGTCGTTTTTATTTCTTTGAGTGCTTTGCACATGAAATGGCAAAGGTATTCTTTAAATAACAGGAGTTTTAACATTGAAGGTATTTGCAATTAATACGGTATGTGGAACAGGAAGTACGGGACGCATTGCGGTAGATTTGGCACATATGCTGGAGGAAAAGGGCGATGAATGCTGTATCGCTTTTTCCAGAGGGAATGCACCGATCGGAGTAGACACATATCAGTTTGGAAATAAATGGGAAATCTATTATCATGGTGTGATGACAAGAATTACAGACCGTCATGGAATGTATTCTGCAAAAGCCACCAGGGATTTAATAAAGAAAATTAAAGAATATGAGCCGGACGTGATACATCTTCATAACGTCCATGGCTATTATTTGAATATAGAGATTTTGTTCCGATTTTTAAAGGAATATGAAAAACCGGTGGTATGGACGCTGCATGACTGTTGGACTTATACCGGACATTGTTCCCATTATACCTGCGTAGGCTGTGATAAATGGCATACCCAGTGTTATGAATGTCCATTGAAAAGAGATTATCCGGGAAGTCTGTTAAAAGATAATTCCAAAGAAAATTATCAGGTGAAAAAGAAACTTTTTACTTCTGTTGCAAATATGCATTTGGTAACACCATCCGAATGGCTGAAGGGAGAAGTGGAAAAGTCTTTCTTTCAAGGGATTCCATGCACAGCAGTGCCAAATGGAATTGAGATCGACTTATTTGTAAAAAAAGAAACAGACATCAGAGAACGCTTAAAACTTGGAAATAAAAAGGTAGTGCTTGGAGTTGCAAATGTCTGGACAAAGCAGAAGGGCTTTGAGGATTTCAAAGTATTAGCAGGCATGCTGGATGACAGCTGTCAGATGGTGATGGTTGGCGTAGATGAGAAGCGCAAAAAAGAACTGCCGGAAAATATTATTGCATTAGAGCGTACAAAAAATATCGAAGAATTAATCGAGCTTTATTCCATAGCAGATGTTTATTTTAATTCAAGCATTGAAGAAACAATGGGAATGACAACAGGAGAAGCAATTTGTTGTGGTACACCGGTAGTTGTTTATGATTCGACTGCAATTGCAGAAAGCGTTGGAGAAGGCTGTGGTTTTGTATTACAGCCGGGAGATTTAGCAGGTGTGAAGAAATCTATTGAAGCAATATGTGCAGACAGAGAGCGCTTTAGCGCAGCCTGTCTTTCCTATAAGAAACGCTTTGATAAGAGAATATCAAATGAGACTTACTATGGTATTTATAAGCATTTGTGCGAAGTGAAAGGTAACTGATTGATGAAATTTATGAATCCGCTATCAAGGCGAAAATTTGATAGAAAAACGATAAATGATCTGCCGGGACTGCTTTTAGATATTTTGTTATATGTGACGTGTTTTTTTCCGTTTGTAGAGATTGTCTACATAGGTTCGGACACACAGCCCTATGGTGCGCTTGTATCACTGTTTGTGGTTATTATTTATATATGCCACAATTTCAAGGTGACTTCGAAAGGTTATCTGATTATGGCACTGATAGGAATTCTTGTGGGTGCATCAGCACTGGTAAGTCTCTTCCGGATTAGTGTCTACATGGTATTTCGTAGTTATTTTGGATACTTTTCCATGATTGTGATTCCATTAGCAGTATTTTTCTCCATGAAAAAAAATGGCGGAATGAATGATACTTTGGTGAAGGCATGCATCTGGATTTGGTTTTTGGTAGGTGCAATTCAGAAATATGTGAATCCTACCTTTGGATATGTACTGTTATCAAGACATACGACCAATGCGCAGAGGGGAACTGTCAGTCTGGCATCTGAACCATCAGCCTATGGATATATGTGTCTGTTTATGATACTGCTTGCATTTGGTTTGAAAAAGAACGCAAAGCTTTATATTTTATTGCTGCTGGTACAGATTGTCGCGTTTGCAGGTTCTACTGTAACTTTGGTGTATTTGGCTGCATATGTAGGCTTTTATATGTTAAATGAAATTCTGCTTGGAAAGAAATTTGCACTGGCAAAGGTTGTATTTTTGGGTATTGCCGGATTTGGCGGATTACTTCTGATTCAGAAATTTGCATCGGGTATACCGCGAATGCATACATTGGTAAATTTACTTTTCACAGATCCTACCAGGCTGTTAAAGGATGGAAGTATCCAAATGCGATTGGAAGATATTGTCTTTTCCTTCCGGAGTTTTTGGGAAAATCATATGCTGCCCCACGGCTTAAGTGAACAGAAGTTAATGAGTGGTGTGGGAACACTTTTTTATGAATGTGGATTCATTGCAATTCCACTATTGGTGACAATCGGAGTGGTGATTTGGAAGGGATATTCAAGAGATATCCGTCTGGTATGTGTGTTAGGTTTTATGGTGGTGATGATGTCATCCATTCCATTTTCTTCTCCAATGGTGTGCTTCTACCTGGGATATTGCGTATATCAGGGATGGGAGAGAGCGAATAAGAAAGCCGAAGAGAGATTAGAACTTGCGGATGAGCCGCCGGTTTGGTATTGTGGAAAGCTGTACCGTAAAAAGGCAGAAACAAATATTCAGTAAAAGCGGAGGATTAAGGTGAAGGTACTTTGGATTTGTAATGTGCCGATTCCGGAAGCAAAAGAAGTCATGGGAGACGAGACACAGGTGCGTGTTTCATGGCTGGTAGGAATCAGTAAAGCACTTCGAAAAAAGGTAGATTTATACATTGCTTATACAGCTTATGGCAGAACAGAAATTGCTATAGGAAAAGGGGAGAACGTAACATTTGTTGCAATCCCAAGGAAAAAGAAAGCCGTCAATCAGTTTGATGACCGGTTAGAAAACGAACTCGTAAAGGTATATGATGAAATTAAGCCGGATGCCGTACATGTATTTGGAACAGAATTTCCGCATACCTTAAGTGTGGTAAATGCAAGTAAGAAAGCAGGAATACTGGATAAAACGGTTATTTCAATTCAGGGACTTGTTTCTATTTATGCAGGTCACTATGTGGCAAATGTTCCGGAATGGGTGCAGCATTTTTATACGATTCGTGATGTGCTAAGACACTGCAATATTCTCGGCGCAAAGCGCGAATTTGCAAAAAGAGGACGTTATGAAATCGAAGCATTGGAAAAAGCAGAGCATGTGATTGGAAGAACCGACTGGGACGAAGCTTGTGCAAAGTTATTTCACCCGGACATTCAGTATCATTTCAATAATGAAATTTTACGTGACAGCTTTTATCAGAATGAATGGCAGTACAAGCAGTGTGAGCCCCATCGTATTTTCCTGAGTCAGGGTGGAGTGCCATACAAGGGCTTTCATTTTATGGTAGAGGCCCTTGCTGTATTAAAACGTAAATACTTGGATGTTTCTTTATATATCACAGAACGGGATTATATCCATCCTCAGGGTCTTGGAGAAAAGCTACGGTTAAACAGCTATCAGTATTATGTGAAGAAACTGATTAAAAAATACAAGTTAGAAGACAATATCCATTTTGTTGGAACTTTAGATGAGACTCAGATGTGTGAGCAGTATTAAAAGCAAATGTTTTTGTGTTGCCATCTGCCATTGAGAATTCACCAAATTCCCTGGGCGAGGCAATGTTACTTGGAACACCAACTGTTGTATCCGATGTGGGTGGTGTTAAAAATATGATTCATCATGAGGAAGAAGGCTTTGTTTATCAGCATGATGCGCCTTACATGATTGCCTACTATGTAGAGAAATTCTTTGAAATGGGAGCAGAGGCAAAGACCATTACCGACAGAGCAAGAACACATGCAGCACAGATTTTTGATGTAGAGAAAAATATCAGTGATTTAGTTGCAATTTACGAGTGTCTTTCCGGTAATTGAAAAATCCGTAAAGCAGATTCTTTATGTTAGAAAAAGAGGATGAGCTATGTCAGAAAAAAATTATGCACCGATTGTTCTATTTGCGTATAACCGTCCGGAACACACAAAGCAGACGATTGAAGCGTTGAAAAAAAACGTAGGTGCAAAAGAAAGCGAAATCTATATTTTCTGTGATGCAGCGAAAAATGAAAACGCTGTAGACAAGGTGCAGGAAACAAGAGATTATGTAAATACTGTAAATGGCTTTAAAGAGGTTCACATCACAATGCGTGAGGAAAATTTCGGGTTGGCAAAATCCGTAATTACCGGCGTAACAGAAGTGGTGAATCGTCATGGCAGAGTGATTGTTATGGAGGATGACCTTGTGACAAGTCCATACTTTTTACAGTATATGAATGATGCTTTGGAAAAATATGAGGATGCAAAGCAGGTATTTTCGATTACAGGCTACTCGCATTTTCCAAATGGAAATGAAGTACTTCCGGAAAGTTATTTTATAAAGGTATTTTCATCCTGGAGCTGGGCAACCTGGAAAGACCGTTGGGCACTATTTGATGAAAATGCCACAGGCTGGGAAGAGACAAAGACAAATGAACAGGTAAGAAAAGATTTTGACTATGACTACTGTTTTGACAATTGCCTGATGATGAAGCATCAGATGGAAGACCACATTATCAATTCCTGGGCAATCCGTGCGTATTGGACAATGTATCGAAATGACGGAATGACATTATTTACGAATCAAAGACTTTGCGAAAACATTGGTTTTGATGGTACCGGGGTACACTGTAATACAGAAGGAGATTATAAGTCCGGTCATTTACTGGACCATGCAATTACGGAATTTCCTGAGAAAGCAGAAGAACTCCCGGAGACAAAACGCGAGTTAGTCCGTTACATACAGCAGAAAAAGCGTGATTACAAAATGGGACGTGTGCAGTTTTATCTGCGCCATCCGTTTAAGGCAATGGGCAAAATTTTTGAAAAGCTAAAAAGAGGATAAACTATGGCAAAAATATGTATGGTGGTTTCATCAGTTTTCACCATGGGCGGAGAACAGCGTGTGACAGTTGTTATTGCCAATGAATTAGCGAAAAACAATGAAATCATCATTTATACCATGGATGATGAGAAAGACAGGGAAAAAAATCCATATCATTTGGATGAAAATATAACAATACGATATACCGCGCAGCCGCAGTTTGGATTATTAAACAGAGTTTCCCGCAGAATTATCCGTGAGATGAATGAGAAAACAAACCTTTTATATATGAAAAAGGGTTTTTATAAATTATTAGAATATGCATATTTCCAGAAAGCATGGCAGAAGCAGCTTGTTGCAGAATTGACAAGCGAAGAATATGATGTCATTGTGGCAGTTTCCGGTGGTAATTCCCTACGGATTGGGCTGATTGCTGACAAATTAAACTGTCGTACGGTAGGTTGGGAACATAATGCTTATGAAGCATATTTTAAAACACCGAACTATTATTTCTGGCATATGGACCAGCTGTTTGGAGAAAGTGCAAGAAACTTATCTTCCTGCGTTGTATTGAATCGCTATATCAGTGACCGTTACAAGGAAGCCTTCGATGTGGAATGTGACGTAATATACAATCCAAGAAGCTTTGTCAGTGAAGTAAAGAGTGAATTAAAAAATAAAACCTTTGTGGCGTGTGGTCGTCTGACATATCAGAAGGGCTTTGATTTATTAATCGAATCCTTTGCAGAGTTTGCGAAAAAAAATGCAGAATGGAAGCTGGTGCTAGTTGGTGACGGAGAACAGCGTGCAGAATTAGAAGAAGCAATTCTAAGACACCAATTGGAATCACGTGTACAGATTACCGGTTATACCACACAGGTGCGTAAATATTTACAGGAAGCATCGGCATATCTGCTTTCTTCCCGCTGGGAGGGGTTCCCAATGGTATTAACAGAAGCCTTTGAAATGGGACTTCCGGTGGTTGCTTATGATATTACAGCGGTACAGCCCCTTGTGACAGATGGCGTGGAGGGAATTTTAGCAAAAAGCTATGATACTGTAGAGTTTGCAAAAAAAATGCTTGAAATGGCAGACTGTTCTGATGCAGAACGCGCCCGCATGGCAGAAAAAGCAATTGAAAAAGCAGAGTCTTTGGCAATCGAAAATATTATCGGACAGTGGAAAACACTGCTAAAAGCTGACTAAGAAAACGAAGATAGAAAGCTTAGCAAAGATTTGCAGAACAATGTGAATCTACAGCGAAAGAAAGGCAAGGCAGCAAAATGAAAGAATTTTTGAAAAAACATTTTTCCGGACCAATCCGGTTGGTGAGGGATACCCGGACTTTATTTGGATATTGGAAAAAGAAAAAATACGTGAAAAAAAGAAACGAGAGTATGCATGAAAAATATGCAGCAGATTTGAGTAGATTTCACAATATCCATAAGGGCGAACGTTGTTTTATCGTAGGAACAGGACCAAGCCTGACGATGGAAGATGTGGAATTGGTAAAAGATGAGTATACTTTCGGTGTTAACTCCTGTGTTACGATGTATGATAGAACGGACTGGCGTGCTGACTATTATGGAATTGTAGATTCACATGCAATTGAAAGATTCAGAGAACAGTTAATGACAGATGATGTAAAAGAATTCTTTTATAGCGACTGGGATGTAGATTATAATTATCCAAACGGACATGCTTTTCCAAAGGATGATTCGGAAAATATGATGGCACATAACATCTGGAAAGGCTTATTTCCAAAGCTTGTGCCGGATACCAGATTCAGTGATGATATTACAAAGGTTGTTTATACCGGAAAATCAGTTGTATATGCAATGCTGCAAATTGCCGCATATATGGGATTTTCGGAAATTTATCTGATGGGTGTGGATTGCAATTATGCACAGCCGAAGATGTACAGTGATACTGCTGCCTATGTAGACCACAAGGCAAAATGGTCTAAAGACAAATTGCTGCAGAATGGAAACGAAATGCTCCCGCAGTTTGATGTTGCAAAAAAATTTGCGGATGAACACGGATTTACCATTTACAATGCAACCCGCGGTGGTCAGTTAGAAGCATTTGAACGTGTGGCATTAGAAACATTGTTCACTGATAAGAAGTAAGAGGATAAAAGGAGAGAGATAGAATGAAAAAGCAGAGTCATTATATTGTGGAAGAACGTCAGATTGATGTAAAAGAAATGTTTTTCCATGTATTATCATACTGGAGATTTGTTCTGATAGCGGCAGTTGTTGTTGCTGCATTAGTTGGAGTAATGAAATACAAACAGGATGTCGCTGCGAGAGAAGCGGAGATTCAGGCGCAGATCGATGCAGCAAACGCACCGGAAATCACGGTTGAAATGTTAGAAGGACAGTTATCCAGCATTGAAATTCAGAATGTTTGGAATGCAGTGCAGTACAGACAGCTTTTAAAGCAGAGAAGAGAATATATTGATTCTTCTATTTATTTGAATTTGAATGCCTTCAAAGAGAACGTCGTATATCTGACATATGAAATGAATGCAGTAGCGGCTGAAAGTGTAGTAAAAGAATTGGAAGAATATCTGTCCGGAATTACTATGGCGGAGTCGATTGTAGCAGAAATGGGACTTGATGCAGATGCGATTTATGTGGCAGAACTGGTGAGAATTGAGGATACCGATCATACAACCTATGTTACCTTAAAGGTATGTGCGGATTCGAAAGACGAGTGTGCAAGTCTTGCAGACCAGGTGGAGAAGCAGATCACTTTTTATATGGAAAGCCTAAAGAGCAAAGAAGTATTTGCAGATTTAGAGGTAACACTTACTGAGCGTAAGCAGGATGTGATTCGTGATGAGGAGCTTTTGGCAAAGCAGAATGAATATATTGGCAGCTTTTATGATGATATGAAAGATTATAAAAAGTATCATTCAGATTTTAACAATGAACAGAAAAGTTTATTTGAGAAGCTGACAAAAGGAAAATATAAGATTGATAACAGCCTTTATGCAACTGAAATAGAAGCGGACGAGAAAGAAGCTGTTGAAGTTGATACAATCATAAATGTAGAGCCAAGTCTTACAGCTATTATTGCAGGATTTCTTGCAGGAGCGATTGCGGCATTGGCAATCAGCGCATTTTTATATACAATTTCGAAGAACATTCATGGTGAGGATGAGGTAAAATATCTTTTTGGAACAAATGTATTTGGTGTGGTAGATGCAAGCGAGTATGGAAAGAAACGTCTGCTTTCAGTGATTGACAGATTCTTAAAAAGACTGAAAACAGGAAGAAAGAAATACCTATCTTATGAAGAACAGTTGCAGTTAATCTGCACAAATATACTGATTCAGTGCAAAAATAATGGTGTGGAACAGATTCATTTATCAGGAAGTGAAATGAAAAAGATTCCGGCTGTTGTGATAAATACATTGAGAGAAACACTGGAAAAAGCAGGCATCGAAGTATCTAACGGAAAAAGTATTGCTTATGATGCGGAGTCATTAATGAAATTGGCGGAAAAGAAAAATGGTATTTTAGTAGAAATCTCTGAGAAAACAAACTGTGCAGATATTGCTAAGGAATTAAATCTGTGCAGACAGAACGAGATAAATATTCTTGGTGTTGTTTTGGTAGAGATTGTGTAAGAAACAGGAGCTTCTATGGTTGGGATTGGAAAAATTATCCTTGGAATATGTATATTGGTGATTGTGCTGGGACTGCTTCCGATATTTATCGGAGCAGCAGTCTCTTCACATGTAAAAAGAGAAGATGCAAAAACAATCAGTTTTTCGTATTTCATGGGATTAATGCTTATGCTCATGGTAATGCAGCTATTGTCGGTACCGATGACTCTTATGAGAGTTTCATTTTCTAAGCTGACAATTTCCTATACAGCAATCCTGCTGGTATTAGGAATAACAGCACTCATTTTTTGCAGAGAATATGTAAAAAGCATTATTACGCATGCGATGGGAATCTTTAAGAATTTGGAAAGCAAATGGTTTTTCGTAACAGTGTTGATTCTTGTTCCTGTGATTGTGCTGGCATTTAAAACACCTTATATTTATGGAGACGACAGAACCTATATTACAATGGTAAATGACATTCTAGAGTCGGATGCGCTTTATCAGACAGACTTTGCAACCGGTGAAAGTGCGCCTTGGGTATTGTCGAAGTATTCGCTTTCCTCTTATTGGACATGGATTGCGTATCTTGCAAAAATATCCGGTCTTCATCCGCTTATTTTGTGTAAAACAGTATTGATGTTTTTCTTTGTGCCAATGAGTTATTGGGTGCAGGGACTTGTAGCAGGATTTTTATTTCATAACAACGAACGCAGAATTTATTTATATATGGCATTTATTGCGTTGATTAGCTTGTTTGGTGAATTCTCCATGTATTCTGTGTCTTATCGTATTTATACATGGGTGTGGCAGAGTAAAGCATTTTTGGCAATCATTGTACTGCCGTTTTTATTTTATTACTGCAATCTGATATTTGAAAAGCAGGTAAAAGTAAGAGAATATGTGATATTGTTTTTATTAGTAATTGCAACCTCATCTACCACGTTAACAGGTACAGGACTGGCGGTTGGAATGATTATGGTGCTTGCATTTATCTATGCAGTGAAAAAACGCAGATTCCGGCTTTTAGTGGGAGCAGGTCTTTCCTGCACCCCGGCGTTGGCATTTGCACTGATGCATTTGAAGTATACAGAATTTCTACAATTACTGAACTTTTAAGGGGAAATGTGAAAATGAGATTTTCACAATAAATTTGTGCTAAACATCCTAAATTTACAGGCTTTGGAAAGGGCAGGGATACTGACATTGGAACTGATATTATTCTTAAACAATCTTTTTTGGGAAGAAAGTGGATATGCGATTTTACTGGTAATCTCTCTGATGTGGATTCTGCTGAATAAAAAGAGAAATGAACGTGCAAAGAATCTGGCAGTGTACAGTATTCTCGTCCTTCTGCTGGTAATTTATAATCCGATTGTTGCACCAATCGGCATGAGGTTTTTCTCGGATGCAGAAACAGCATATTTACGAATCTTTTATCTGCTTCCATTAATGACGATTCTTGCATATGCGGCAGCGGATTATTATGCAGATAAAGTAGATGTGACGGACCGCTTCAGTAAAAAGATAAAGTATGCAGTGATTATGTGTGTCATTATTGTAATGGCAGGTAGTCTTTATGATTCGGGTATGTATCGTGATGTAGAGAACATTTATAAGATAGATAATGAGGCATTAGAAATCAGTGAAATTATTCTTAGCCGGCAGGAAACAGAGCAGGCAGATGAAAAAGCAAGAATTCTGGCTCCGAATGTGGACGATATTACTTACGGAATCAGACAGTATACCGGGAAAATTGTAATTGCCGGTTTTTCCGATTATTTTAAGGATGAGGAAACGTTGCTTTCCTTGGAAGAAAACAAGGATTTCGAATATGTCATTATTCAAAAGTCTAAATATTTAAATGACATCTTAGAGCAGCACCATTACGAGCGTATTGCAGACACAAAAACTTACTATATTTTAAAAAAGGCGGAAGGCTGATTTGGGAAAAAATATTTTATATGTAACAAATTATTACTTAGAGGATGTTATTGCACAGCGTAATTCACAGCCCTATATTTCACAGGCGGGGCAGAATAAGGGAAAATACATTATTGATATGTTAGAGCATGGCGGTAATCAGGTGACTGTATGGTCAAATGCGTGGACAAGCAGCCGCAGCTTTCGCTTTTACAAAGGCTTCCGGTCTGAAATCAATGAAAATATTTATTACTCCGATATTGTAGGAATTCCGGGACTGAATGCGTTAACCTGTTTTTCAAGCAGTAAGCGTTTTTTGAAGCGTTATGTGAAGGAACATAAAATTGATGTTCTGATATTTTATAATATGCGCCTGGAAAATTCTAAACTGGCACTCTATGCAAAAAAACATTTTGGAATACCGATTGTTTTGCAATATGAGGATGGGTTAACTACTGATGCACATATTACAGGAATGAAACGTCGAATCTACCAAAATATGGAAGATAAGGTGTTGAAAGAGTTAGATGGTGCATTTCTTGTAAACTCTAAAATTCAGGTGCCGTGTCCGGCTGTTGTGATTAGAGGTGCTATCAGGGAGCCGGAAAAGGCAGCTTGTGAGAATGTAGCGAATATAAAAGCATCTGAAGTGGAAACTGCCAAAGACAGAGTTTATGAGGGTACGACAGACAATGTGCCAAAGATATTGTTTGCAAGCACCTTAGACCGACAGCGTGGAATTGAAGTTGTAATGGAAGCACTAAAATACACGGAGGCAGACTTTAAGCTTCAGATTACAGGAAGAGGAGACAAGGAAACACTTGCAAAGGATGGCACAGATAAAAGAGTCGAATTTCTTGGTTATTTAGATTATGAAACCTATCAGCAGAAGCTTAGAGAATCAGATATTTGTTTAAATGCGCAGCTTGCGCACCATGAGTTTGGTAATTTTTCTTTCCCGTCGAAGATATTTGAATATCTTTCAGCAGGAAAGCTTGTAATATCTTCAGATGTGGCAGATGCCGAGGAAGCGTTAGGGGAAGCGCTTTTGATTTATCATAATGATGATCCGAAAGAGCTTGCAAAGAAGATAGAGCAGGCCATTGCAATTTGGCAGGATAAAAATAAATGGCAGCATTATCAGATGAAAATTTCAGATGTGATTCAGGAGAATTCCATTGGAAGGGTTGCAGAAAAAGTAAACAAATTGTTAGATAAAGTTGGAAAATAACATATTTTTACCAGAGGTGACGAAATGGATTTAGTTTCAATTATTACGCCGATGTATAATGCAGGTCAGTATATTGCACATACAATAACAGCAGTGCAGAAACAGACGTATACAAACTGGGAAATGATTATTTTGGATGATTTGTCAGAGGATAACAGCGCGGAAATTGTAAAAGAATATGCAGGGAAGGATGAAAGAATCCACTATTACCTTGCAGAGAAAAAGTGCGGTGTGGCAGAAGCACGTAATGAAGCAATGAAAAGAGCAAAGGGCAGATATATAGCTTTTCTCGACAGTGATGATTTGTGGAAACCGGAGAAATTAGAAAAGCAGCTTGCATTCATGAAGGAAAAGCAGTCTGCTTTTTCTTTTACTGCCTGTGGTGTGATTGACGAAAATGGAAAATCACTAAACAAGGTGCGGCATGTACCGGAAGAGATTACATATAAACAGCTGTTACATGGAAATGTAATTCCATGCCTTACAGTAATGATTGATAAGGAACAGGTGGGGGAATTTTTCATGCCGCAGATGGGACATGAGGATTATGCAACCTGGCTTACGCTTATAAAAGAACTTGGGGCGGCACACGGCATCAATGAGACGTTGGGATATTACCGTATAAATCGCAATTCCGTAAGTGCAAACAAGGCCCGGGCAGTACGCTGGACATGGAATATTTACCGGAAAAACCAGAAGATATCTGTTGTTAAAAGCGCTTATTATCTGGCAGGACATATCTTACAGGCAATGAAAAAAAGAAAGTAAGTAAAAAAGCGTCGCCGCGCGACGCTTCCGAAAACGCTTTGCGTTTTCATCGGACGTACACTACGTATGAGCACTTTCTTATAAGATAAGAAAAGGGGAAATTGTGAGAAAATTGTGAGGAAAATGTGATGAAATTGTGAAAAAAGGCTTGTCAGACAAAGAGAAAGATGCTAAGATGCTGTTAGTACTATTCTACTATTTGTATTGAGAAGAAAAAAAAAAAATGAAAAATGTAAAAAACAAAATTTTATCTGCTGCATTAGCA
>X314_Red_Deer__coassemble_89_pt1 | contig 18323 bp, 19 predicted proteins | sample X314_Red_Deer__metabat2_high_PE_002 | metagenome-assembled genome bin X314_Red_Deer
CTGCTCCTGCTTCCTTGGCTACAACCACCATTTTTTTTGCCAATGCCAAGCTTCCATTATGATTTACACCTGCTTCTGCAATAATTATTACACCCATCCACATCACCTTACCTTTCCAGTTCGGGCATATTTTCTTTCAAACAACAATACCCGTACGCTAGTCCTTTATTTGTCTGGCAGGAACGCCTACTGCAGTCTTCCCCGACTCAATATTCTTTACTACCACAGCTCCTGCTCCGATAGTTACATTTTCACCAATGGAGATTCCTTGGATTACTTCTGCCCCCATGCCAATCTCACTTTTTCTGCCGACCGTGACATTTCCAGCCAGTTTTACATCCGGGCTTAATGTAACAAAATCATCTATTCTTCCGTCATGACAAATCACACTGCCTATATTCATGAACACAAAGTTTCCAATCTTTACATTTGTAGAGATGCGAGCATCCATACTGATGATGCATCCACTTCCGATATGTACATCTTCACATACTCTAGTATTTCCAAGAATCACATTTGGAAAATGCAACTTTGGATTCCCTTTTAATTTTGTTGCAATTTTCTTTCGCACTTCAGGATTTCCAACACAAATCACAACGTTTGTAGGTTCCTCTTTAGACAAAAGATACTCATCTGATCCTAGATAAGGAATTTCAATGCCTCCTACCATACAACGCTGACCATACTCCGGTACGCTTATATCTACATAGCCAAGAATCTTCCAGTTGATTTCTTTTTTGTTCATTTCCTGCATTTGCCAGACGATCTCTCTCATACACCCCCCGGCTCCAACCAGCACAATCTCTTTCGCTCCTGTCACATTGCAATCCTCTCATTTCACGCTTTTCCGCATTTACTACATCCAAATATTTTAACTTACGCTCAATTCCGTCAATACATTTTTTATCTGCTCTACAGTATATTGAACTTCTTCCTCTGTAAGTTGTGTACTACACGGTATATTTAAAATTCTGCTGCTATAATATGGCGCTTTCTCCATTTCGTATGCAAGCTCGTTCTTATATGGTAACTGTTCATGAATTAATCCCCATATTGCCCTTGTTTGAATACCTCGCGTCTGTAATTCTGTAATAATCTTGCGCATAGAACACTTTATTTTTTTTGTGTCAAGTTCCAATGAATAGAACCACTGATTTGAATACGTTCCTTCACGAAATCCGAGCATTTTACCAAAAGAAAAATCATCAAATCCAGCTACATATAAGTCGTAGTTCTTATGTTTTCTTAATATAAATTCCGGCAGTTCTTCCATCTGTGCTACTCCAAGTGCCGCCTGTAAATTAGTCATCCTATAATTAAATCCAATTTCATTATGAATATAGTAATGTGGATCGTCCTTTGCCTGGGTAGAAATATACTGCATATGTGCAACATCTTCTGCATTTTTTGCAGTTACCGCACCACCACCACCAGTGGTAATAATCTTATTTCCGTTGAAGGAATACGCACCAAAATCACCAATTGTACCCGCATATTTTCCTGCATATTTTCCTGCTGTGTAATGAGAACCCAGTGCCTCGGTTGCATCCTCTATTACCTTTAAGTGATACTCTTGTGCAATATCCATAATTGCTTCCATATCTGCAAGATTACCAAAAACATGCACAACAATTAATGCCTTTACCGTTTTTTTGCTTGCTTTATGTATCAATACATCATTCTCTATCTGACATTCTTTCTCACAAAACTTACGTAATTTTTCCGGATCCATGCACAAACTGTCGTCGCAATCTATAAATACCGGGCTAGCAAACTGATATCGCACTGGATTTACTGCTGCAATAAATGTCAATGTCGGAACAATTACCATATCTCCCGGAACTACATCACACTCCATCAAAGCAAGATGCAGGCCGGCCGTACCACTCTGGCATGCAGCCACTTTTTCTACATGTAAAAACTCTGCCATTTTTTCTTCCAGTTTTGTTATGTACGCACCACCAGTAGACACCCATCCCTGTTCTAATGCATCATCCACATATTTTTTCTCATTTCCCTCAAAATTGGGTATTGATAATGGTATAAATCGACTCATCTATCATCGCCTCTTTCCTACATGCCTATTGCCTCTTTATTTCCACAACGACTTAATCGCACTTCTTTTGGAGAAAACAACCGACATTTTACTTATCTTTGTAGTTTTTATCTAAACATTATAAATATCTGCTTTATAAGCACTCATATGACTACGCATCCACTCGATTGTCTCTGCTATTCCCTGTTCAAAGGTATACTGCTGCTTCCAGTTGGTAAGTTCTTTTATCTTTGCATTCGCACCAAGAAGACGATTCACTTCACTCTTTTCCGGACGAAGACGCTGTTCATCACAAACAATTCTGGCATTTGGATTTATCTGAGAAATAATTTCTTCTGCAAGCCGTCCAATTGAAATCTCCTGTTGTGTTGCTATATTAATTTCCTGTCCGATTGTTTTATCAGACTCCGCAATTGCAATAAAACCGGCTGCCGTATCCTTTACATAATTAAAATCTCTAGTCGGTGTCAATGAACCAAGCTTAATCTCTTCCTTGCCAGCCAATAGCTGTGAAATAATCGTTGGTATGACAGCTCTTGCAGACTGTCTTGGGCCAAATGTATTAAAAGGTCTGACAATCGACACCGGAAGATTAAAGCTTCTATAAAAACTCTCTGCTAATCTATCTGCTCCAATTTTAGTTGCTGAATAAGGTGACTGCCCCTGATATGGATGTTTCTCATCAATCGGTACATACTGCGCTGTTCCATAAACCTCCGATGTCGAAGTAACCATAATTCGTTCTGTGTCTAAATCTCTTGCCGCTTGTAAAACATTTAACGTACCTTTAATGTTTGTATCTACATAAGAATCCGGTGAATGATAGCTAAATGGAATTGCAATCAGCGCCGCCAAATGGAAAACTCCATCTACACCTTTCATCGCTTCCCTCACCCCATTTGGATCCCGAATATCACCAGTAAAAACTTCGATCTGTTCCAGCTTTTCTTTTGGCAATGTATCCAGCCATCCCCAATTATTAAAAGAATTATAGTATGCGAATGCCTTTACATCATATCCTTTTTCTAATAAGCTTTCTGTCAAATGACTTCCTATAAAACCATCTGCTCCGGTTACAAGTACTTTCTTCATGTCCAATGTCTCCTCAATAATATTTCTTAACTCTATATGCACATAACTTTCTATTCCGACTTCAAATTTAGCTTTTCTTCCATTCTATGCATCTCTTCAAATTCACCCATATCAAGGAAGGAATCCTCACTAATCGGATACATGCCCACCTTGCGCCCCTCGGCAAGCAGCTTGTCTGCTAAATTAGTCATATGGAAAAATGTATCTTCCGGTATTTCTTTTAAGAGTTCCGGATTTAATATGTACATTCCGGTATTTACAAAATAAGAAAGCTTCGGCTTCTCTTCCATGGATTGAATTGCTCCATTCTCGCTGGAATGAATCACACCATAAGGAACCACAATATTTTTTAACGCAGTCACTATCGTAAGTTCATTTCCCACTTCCTTATGGTGTTTATAGATATCGTCGTAATCTGCGTGAATCAATATATCACAATTTGTCACAATAAGAGGCTGCCCAAACTTCTCTTCAATGAGTCCCAAGCTTCCAGCCGTTCCCAGTGGTTTATTTTCCTCCACATACTTTATTTCATAATCGGTTTTATTTTCTGAAAAATACGATTTAATCATACTTTTGCGATAATTAACTGTCGCATAAAAATCCTTCGCTCCATAATCCCGGAATTTATCAATAATGCGCTCCATAATCGGAATATCTCCAATCGGAATCAATGGCTTTGGAAGAATCTTGGTATATGGGTATAATCGTGTACCTTTTCCTCCTGCCATAATCACAACCGGAACATCCTTTAATGTACACTTCTGCGTGGTTTCGGATGTCTTTGTATCCTCGCGAAAAATAATATCGGAGATGACTCCCTTAGAATTTACAACCGGAAGTGCCGTAATGGAATGCTTTATCATAAATTCTCTTGCAGAATCCATCTCCTTGCGATAGATGACCTTCGGATTCTTATTCATGATGTGCGCAATCACACCCTGCAGCTCTCCTGTCTTTATCAACCAACGTCTAATGTCTCCATCCGTTATAACTCCGACTAACTTCCTGCCTTCATTGATTACAAAAAGAATTCCCTTTGCATTATTGTCAATCTTTTGTAATGCCTCCACCACCGTACTGTTAGGGGATATCAAAAAAGGTAGTAGTTGTTCTGTCTTCATAGGCTACCTCCCTGTTTATATCTTATCGTCCATGATAAGTATCATTTCCTATTGCATTCTCTGGATTTTTATTCCAAGGTTCCTACGGTCTCCTCAGAAAGCGGAATCAAAAGACCGATACATTGATCTACCAATTCCATATATTTTATTCCCTGACGAGCAATTTCCAAGCCCTCCGCCTGTAAACTTTCTTCCTCATAAAATTGCTCACTCGCAATCATATATTCAGCAACAGAAAGTGTAGATGAAATAATCGGATACAATTCATGTCCTTCAATTGTAGATGTAGCTCTTTTTATCTTATTTAATATGTGTAGATAAGAGCCCTTATCCGTGGCATTCTTTCTACATATTCTCTGAAGTTTTTTATAATTCTCCTTCTGTTTTTTTACCTCTTTTCTTAGTCTTCGGAACATGTCAGGTATGGTATTAAGGTAATCAACAGCCCGCTTTCTTGCTTCTGCATCGAAAATAGGCTCCATCTTATCAAAAGCTGCCTGAATGTCTACTTCCTTTTTGCATTCTCTGGCAATGGCATCTTTTAGCGACATAATCTCCGTATTCTGAATCTTCGCACCACCCTCGGTCGCATTAATAACATGTATTCCCTCACAGCCTGCAATATAATAGTTAAACCAGTCTAAATAAAGCTTAAAATCACCTCTGGTCGGAACTTCCTTTTCATAATTCCCCTCTACCATCAAACAGCGGCTGGTATCTATTTCATCCATTTTCTCTTGAAACGTTCCATCTGCATGTGTCTTATTACCGGTCAACGCCAAGTCCTGACCCACTAAGATAATTCTTGAAAATCCCAACTTATATACCAACGAAAATGCGCTACATGCAACTGAACCGCCGCAAGACACACTACTAAATGAAATTCCATTCATTGCCATTAAATTATATGCCAACATTTGACCCTCATTAAAAAAAACTTTTTTTCCCGAATGTTGTGCCAGCACTCGCTTTGCAGATGTAATGCTCGGCATTAATGGAATCTGTCTTGCTTCTTCAAAATCCAACAACTCTACCGGCTTTAATCCATCAACAATCACATACAAATCCGGAATAATCCCTGCCTTTACCAACGGCTTTACTGCAGTATCTACTGCTACAATAAATGCCCGGTTCTTCGCCTTGCGAAGTTCTGCTATATTCTTATTTAGCGAAGGACCTGCTGATACAACAATCGCCGGAATGTCGGTTGGAATCACATCACAAAGCTGTGTGGTAATATATCCATCACACAAAAAATGTATATTATGAAACAAATTATCCGCCTCTACTGCCGAAAAACGGATTCCCGTGTTACGCCCCACAATGATTTCTGATGACAGCTTATCTAAGCGCTTTAAAAAATAAAGTACCTGTTCCGGAAAAAGCTCTGCATAACTTGGATTTGTATAATTCTTAAGAAATCCTACGTTTGCAAGAGAAATAAACGCCCTAATTACGCCATCCATTTCTTTCTCATTAAGACCTTCCACAACTAAAGCAACCGATTGTTTCTCAAAACATATCGAAATATCCACTGTTTCCATCAAAAACAAAAAAATGGATATAGACGGTTCATATATCATAATATAAATATTCTGCTTTTCCTGTTGTAAAAGTTCTTTAAAAAAAACTATATCCCCCAGTCCGACGATATAAACCGGTGTCTCTCGATGCAATTTTCCCCATTGTTCCAATACACGTTTTGCCTTCTGTATTGGTTCTCTTCTCCCATTTAGATAAAGTACTCTTTCCTCCTTTTGTACACAAAGAATATCGGTATCATCCCCTGCTCTCTCACATCGAACTATAACATTTTCATCCTTTTTGTATTGTTTCTGCTCGATTGCTTCTGCCAACTGCGGAAAACGCTTACGCATTGCTGCCATATTTTTATTATATATTTCCTTATTCACTTACGCTTTCCTCCCTCAGTCTCTTTAATTCCTGTTCATCCGGAATAAACATTTCCACAAATTCCTTCAACCCAAATTCAATGGTATCCTCCAAAAGGACAATGTCTCGCTGCTCCATTCCCTGTGCAATATCATTTAATATATCAAGCAACAGTTGCTTTAACTGTTGATAATCTTCTTCCTCTAATCCAAAACCGTTTGCGCGAAAAAACTCATTTGCAAAATTATTTAATAACGGTAATAACTGTTTTATATTCTCTATAATATCCTTTTTTTGATAAACTGCAAACTGTACACAACTATAAAATATTTTTTTATATAATTCTTCGATATCCATTTTTCACCCTGCCCAAATCAATATTTACTGAAAAAGGAGTTGACACAATTGCCAACTCCTTTTATTTTTAGTAATATAATCCTTTACAAAACTAACTACTGAAGCAAGGATAATACACCCTGAGTAGACTGGTTAGCCTGTGCAAGCATAGACTGTCCTGCCTGTGCAAGAATGTTGTTCTTGCTGTACTCAACCATCTCAGAAGCCATATCTGTATCACGGATACGGGACTCAGCAGACTGTGTATTCTCTGCTACGTTGTCTAAGTTTGCTACTGTGTGCTCTAATCTGTTCTGCAAAGCACCAAGTGCAGAACGCTGTGTAGATACTTTGTTGATAGCATCCTGAACTGCTGTAATTGTATTGTTTGCTGCTGTATAATCATCTACACGAGCTTTGTTACGGATTTCTCCTTTAGTATCAACTGTTGCATCTGTTGCAGATGTCTGTACATATTTCTGGAAATCATCTGTAATTGCTTTTCTTGCAATTGACTGCTGATTTTTAATGTAAGTACTCTGTGCAGAAGTTGCCTTCTCAAAACGTTGCTCTTTTCCATCAATTGTAGCCTTGTAATAAACAGAACCTGTTGTATCATCATACTGAGCCACCATGAAGCTCTTTCCTACTTTTGAAGCTATACTCTTAGAGAACTGTTGTGCAGCCAGCTCCTGATTAGAAGCTGCAGGCTTACTTGTCTTATAACTATATGTCATGCCATTATAGTTAACCTTAGTAGGTGTACTTCCACCCTGTTTTACAAGCTCTTTTCCTAAGCCAAGAGCATCTGCATTCATGCTATCGATAGAGATTGCAATCTTCTGCTTTGCATTTGCACCAACCTGAAGATTCTTATCCTTGAAGTTACCATCCAATAAGTTCTGCTTATTGAACTGTGTTGTCTGGGAGATTCTGTCTAATTCTTCTGTTAATGCATCTAACTCCTGGTTAATAGCATCACGGTCGATAGACTGATTTGTATCGTTAGCGCCCTGAACTGCCAACTCATTCATTCTCTGAAGAATGCTGTGAGCCTCGTTTAAAGCACCTTCTGCTGTCTGGATAAGAGAAATACCATCCTGTGCGTTAGAAGAAGCCTTGTTAAGACCACGAATCTGGCTTCTCATCTTCTCAGAAATCTTAAGACCTGCAGCGTCATCGCCTGCGCGGTTGATTCTGTAACCAGAAGATAATTTCTCTGAAGACTTTGCCTGCTGACCTGTTGTGATACCTAACTGTCTGTTAGCGTTCATTGCTGTAAGATTGTGCTGTACTACCATTGCCATAATATTTTCCTCCTTGAATATACTGCAGCATCCATGCTGCAACTTAATAATTATATACGACTTAGTTTCGTTGGCCGTACGCTCCATCAAAACCCGGTCTCAAGTAGCTATCTTGCTTACTTGTAATATATATCGGACATTCGTCACGATACTTTATAGTAAAAAGCAAAAATTTTTTATTTTTTTACTTTTTATTATCCATAAACTGCGGTTCCACACAATTTAGTTTACGCATATTCTTATAATACTGATTCACTATCTTCTGGCTACTGCGAACTTGCTTTATCTGATTACGAACAGAGGCAAACTTCTGCTCCACAAGCTCTTTGTTATGTCGTTCTTTTACCTGAATATCGACACTCTTCTCAGTAATATTTTTAATGCGCCGCTGCATCTCCGCAATTTCTGATGCATATTTCTCTTTTTCCGCCTTTAATTCTTCCGAAACATTCTGATACAGACTATCAAACCCACCATCTAAACTTTCCAGTTCATCGATAAGTCTTGCTTTCTTTATCACGTTCCTTTCAAAATCATCTGCCTCAAGATTTGGATTTGCCAATAATTCTTCCTGTTCTTTACTGAGTATCAGGATCTTGTCCAAAACCTCTTCTTTCTTCTTAAGACTCTGGAGCATAATCGCAATATAGTTCTGTGGCATATTTCACCCTCATCTTTCTATTTCGATGTGCTTGTCAACCTCATTACTTCTTTCCATGTATCACGCATGGTTCGCAGATGTTGTAACACCTCTTCTAATATTTCTTTATCCTTTTTGATATTCGCTTCAATCAAACGTTGTTTTAAATAATTGTACACATTATCAAAGTCTTCTGCCGTAGCATAATCACGATTCAACGTAATCTGAAACTCCGAAATAATGTTTTGTACCTTCATAATATTATTATGTCCTTTTTCAATATTATTCTCTTCCACAGCCGCAATTGCAATATTACAGAATTTAATCGCTCCGTCATAAAGCATTAATGTCAACTCTGCCGGAGACGCTGTCATTATTTTACTATTTGCATATGCCGCATAACCATTGCGATTTACCACAAGAAAATACCTCCTGTTTTTCCCTTTTGTTGCTATTGTCTAGTATTTATCCAAATAAACCTGTAAGTGAATCGGTCTGAGAATTCAGCTTCGCCATTGCTGTTTCCATTGCTGCAAACTTGTCATAATAGTAATCTTCCATATTTTTGAGTTTTTCTTCCCACTTCTTAATGGTTGATGTATAGTCACTATATTCCGACGCCATTTCCCTATCATTATATACCGTATATACACTGCTCAATGTAGTAGATTTCATCTTCTTATCTACTGCATTATAGAGTTCTGTTGACAATTGTTTCATGAAATCTATCACAGTATCCGGATCTTCTTTAATCGCAACAAGTAATTTGTCCTCATTGTCGGATGTTGCAGTATCATCCTCATCACCGTCAATATGATAAGCATTATTCTCATTTTTTGGTGCATTCATATAACCTAATGTCTTAATTCCAAATGAAGACAATGCATAGCTTTCACCATTTATAGTATATGTCTTGGCCATAGCTGTCTGCATGTATGAGATAATACTCTCTAAAGTATCATCTCTACGCAGCAATGATGCTTTTACCTTTGCTTCCCATTTCTCTACTTCTTCCTCAGACATCGATTCTTTTTCTTCATCTGTTAATGGTTCATACCCCTTTGCGCTATCTGCATTATAAAGCGAGTTCATTTCATTAATCAATGCATTATACTGTGATAAAAAGTCCTTAATATTATCATAAATAGCCTCTGCATCTGTTGCAACTGTAACAGAAAGTACCTCATTTAACCCTGTCTCAGCAAGGGCAGTTATAGACACCCCATTGACATTAAATTCATTTGTTTCTGATGAATATTCTACTCCATTCAACACAATCGTAGCATCTGTTGCTTTCACCCTTGAAGTATTCGTATTATATTTAGATGCATCAGATGTATCAAAAGCTGTCGATTCTACCAGTAATCCAAGGCACTTCAGCGCCTCATCTGCTCCCGCACTCTGTGATTTTAAACTAAAATCATTCTTTTCACCTGTTTCTGTTGAACTCACAAAAATTCTACGATTCTTTGAATCGAAGTTCGCCTTTACACCGGCATCATTTAATTTTTGAACAAAATCACTGATTTTCATGCTTTCAGTAATTTCTATCTCTGTCTCTTTTCCATCCACACCGGATGTAACTTTGATTTTCTCTCCTGCACCGGAATAACCCAAACTACTTAATGTATTTTGTCCTGTGACTTCTGAATCTCCAATCTCACCACCGGTTAAATATCCACTTTTCGCAATACTACTCACTTGAAGTGTCTGTGTACCATTAACTGCTCCATTTCCTACAGATACCTTTGCTTTAGTGCTATCTGATACTGTCGCAGTCTTTGTGCTGTATCCAGATGAAAATCTCAAATTACCAACACTATTGTATAAACTGTAAATCTTTGTATTTAAAGTCTTCCATGCTTCCTGCTTCCAGGATAACTTTGTCTGAGCTTTTTTATACTTGTCTGTTTTATAACTATAAGATGACACCAATGCAGAAATAATTGACTCTGTATCTAATCCTGAATTTAAACCCGTAATACGAATTGGCATATCACTACCTCCTATCTCTTCTCATCCACCATAAGACCAGCCATCTCCCAAACCTTTGCAATCATATCCAAGGTCTTCTCCGGTGGGTATTCTTTGATAATTTCCTTTGTTTCTTTGTCTACAATTTTAATTGTCACACGATTTGTCTCCTCATGAATTCCAAAAATCGCTTCTGAGTCAAACATATTTTTGTTGATTTCTTCTACTGCTTTCTTAATCTGACTGTTCTGGTTCGCAAGCTGTGGATTACCTGCTCCTTCATTACCACTTCCCGAACCATCTGCTGATGTCTCTTTTGTGGATATGTTCACAATATTCTTCGCTATCTGATTCGATGTAGTCTCATTTTCTGCACGCTCTACTTTTGGAGCGGCTTCTGCTTTCATCTCTGCTGTTGACGCACTTCCCTGATACGCCATGCCTGCGCCTTTAATCGCTTCTATTGCCATTGTTTTACACCTCCATGTGCTTTGTCATTAAGTTACTTTTGTTTTGTTCACCGGACGTAAGGCAGATATTACTTTCTGTATCCTATCCTGTCTTCCATCTGGTATAGTTGTCGACTTCTCTATGTCATATATCGGAAAAACGCACAAAAAAATTAATACCCGTATGCAAATTTCTTAGGACAAACGAAAAACAGGGACGCAGCCTAAATTTCGAAATTTAGGCTGCGTCCCTGTTTTTCGTTTGTCCTAACCCAGCAAATCATTTAATGCCTGCAAACCTTCTGCACTAGTTGCAGCTTCATTTTCTTTCTGAATCTGTAAATATACCTCTTTACGATAAATAGGCACATCTTTAGGTGCTGAAATACCGATTTTAATCTGGTCGCCGCGAATCTCTAATACAGTTATCTCAATATTATTGTTGACCACAAGTGATTCACCTTTTTTTCTAGTAAGTGCTAACATGCCTATTCACCTGCCTTTTCTTTTCTGCTCTTTAACAATTCATAAATCTTGTATTTGACAGGGAACTCGTCATCAACAATAATCTGCGCCCCTTTATGAGTATCCATATTGATAATAATCGGTGCCTTCAAATTGATAGACATTTCTTCTATATTCTTCGGAACTGTAATAGTCGAAAGAACAAAGGTATTCTCCGGTGTCAGTTCTCCCAACGGTTGCAACAGTTCATCATTTACTGTTGGAGCATAATCTTCTTTGATAATCATTGGATCCATGACCGGAAACGCCGTTTCCGGGTCATCCATAGACTGAAACCATTTAATTTTTCCTTCTTTTTCTTCATCAAAAATGAGTGCAAATTTCTGCATCTCCGGAAGTCCAATCATTCCACTTTCTAACGTAATCAGCTTATCCTCTGCTATATCAATTTCCCCAAATAGTCTTGTTTTTGCTTTCATATTCTTCCTCTTTCCTGTACCGTTTTGGCACATAACAGGTTTTGTACTAACGCACAAACCTTCGAGCGAAATTCTTCACCCTTTTCTTCATATGCGGCCTTATCATTTTGTCTGATTAGGTCTGCCATTTCACATCCCTATCACTCTCAAAATTTCCATTCCGATGTCTTAGATGTAATTTAGCAAGCTTGTCTGATTCAGCATTCCAGCCGCCTGCAATGATGCCTGATATGCTGTATACGCTGCAGTGTAATCAATAATAATATCGGAAAGTTCACGATCTTCGTTTGTTGACTTCAAGGTTTCTACTGTCAACTGCTGATTAGAAATACGTGTCTCTGTCAGCTCTAAACGATCACCTTTACTTCCTACCGTCGTAATTGCCAGGTTCACTTTGTTCAAATACTCATCGAAGTTTCCAATGTAGCTGTTGTACATTTTCTGAAGGTTATCATCTGCATAGTCAGCTTCTTTCTTCGCCGCATCCAACCACAGCTGAAGTTCTTCTTGTCTGCTTTCTTCCAAATTTTCTGTTTCCTTCATCATTTCCTCGATTTTATCAACTTTATCGTGTGCTGTAATTGCTGCCTGCATTGCATTAATCATATCATCAACATCTCTTCCGATAGAGGAATCAAATACAGTGCTCGCATTTGTGTTAACGGTTAATGTCTGATTCATGGAAATGATATAGTTAATATTCTGCTCCAGTTCTTCTCCATTCTCATCAAATCTTGTGTAGTCTATTTTATTTCTTGGATCCGTTACATCTGTGCAATTGTAATAGTATTCCGGTCTTAACTCACCTTTGTTAAAACCTGTTTTATTGTAATCAACAGTAATCTCAGCATGGTAGGATTTTAAAGTTGCACTCATTTTATCACTTAAAATCAGTTCACCGGAAGCTTTGATAAATGCAGCTTCTTTACTGGCATCCCCATCCATATCAATAGTTCCTGCTTCCATTGCAGCATACCACTCTTCATAAGTATCATAAACAGTAACATCCATTGTACCTGATGTCATGGCAGTCGTTGCAGGATCTTCATACTTATATTCAAGCTGGAACTGACTTCCGGATGCATCAACACCTTCAATCGTGGTAATGTTACCGTATCCAAAACGAATTCTATCGTACGCATATACGCCCGGATCATCAAACACAACCGTTCCGGTTGCACCACCATTATTGCTGGATGCATTAATCATTTCATCAGCTGTACCAATCGTAATCTGTCCATCATAATAACGATGTTCTTCTATCGCTGTATCCGCTGAAAATGTCTGTGTAATATCATAAGATGTTTTACTATCATCTTCCATAAAAAGCAGTTTACAATTTGTTCGATATCCGGTAAATACGGTACGTCCGGCATAATCTGAATTACCTTCTGCATATACCTGTTCGCGCAATGCTTCAAGTGCCGTCAAAATTGTTTTTCTATCTTCTGTCTTTAATGCATCTGTGGCACCATAAACACACTGACTACGAACATCTGTCAGAATGGTTTTCATATTGTTTAATGCAGTTTCTGTAACATTTAACCATGCCTCTGCATCCGGGATATTATTTTCATAGTACTGATTAATTTCACTTAAATTACCACGAAGACGAAGTGCACGGATTGCAACAACCGGATCTTCAGATGGTCTTGAAATCTTTTTCTGGGATGACATCTGATTGTTCAGGCTATTTACATTTATCTTGTTCCCATTGATGTTACTTGTTGTGGTACGCAACATCATGTTATTTGTAATTCGCATTTCGTATTCCTCCCTCTAATCATACACCGGTTTCCTGAATTAGTTTATCGTAAATTTCTGCCAAAACCGAAACCATCTTAGAAGACATATTGTAAGCATTCTGGAATTTAACCAGATTCATGGCCTCCTCATCTTCATCAACGCCTGAAATTGACATACGCTGATTGTCAATTGCATTTGCTATATTCATATAATTTGTAGAAAAAATCGTGGATTCCTGTGTATCTACAGAAATATCCGAAATAATACACTGCAGGAAATCATCTGCTCCACCGCCACGATAGATTACCGTATTACTCTTTAACTGTGCCATAAGTTCGACAAGTTCGTAAGCATCCACGCCACCTGATCCGTAAATATCTTTAGTTGTCGAAATCGTTGAAGGATCGTCCTGACAAATATCTGAAATACAGATATTTCCGCAAGTCATTCTATAATAACTGTATGAATTGGCATTATAGGTTCTTTCACCATTCTGATAAACATCAGTGAAAAACATCTCATCGCCACTTACCTTCTCTGTAGCCGTAAAGAATGAGTAATAATCTGCTGCATTTCCATTCAAATCAACGCCGTCATTCATAATCTCATTGAACTTAGCAGTAAAAGAACGTAAAAATTCGTTCATCTGGGACATATAGTATGGGATACCCATAGAATCAACCGCTGCACCAATTTCAGCTTTTCTTCCATTGATTCTCATCTGATCTTCAATCGGAAGTTCTTCTGCCATATGGAATTCGTATTTTGTAATCTTACCGTCAGCATCTATGGTATAAGTAAAATCATCATATACATAGTCTCTTCCGTTAATGGTCAGCACGCCTTCTTTTGGCATCGTCATGGCTTCCATATTTGTAATGGAAAGATTTTTATCAATTACAATTTTACTCTTAGTTACACTGCTTACTTTTCCCGAAAAATTCTCTGCATTGTTACCATCCCTGATATCAAATAAAGCTTTCAAGGAACCTGAAGCTGTATTTGCGCCTGCATTGAATCTATTCCCGGTTGTTGCCCAACGAATCTCATACATACCTTCCATATCGGACTGGTTTACCAGCTGTTCTCTTGCCACACAGGTAAGCGCCTCATACTCATATGTGTCAACAAACACCTGACCATTAATTTTTACAGTGTAGTAATTGGCGCCTGTAAGCATATCCGGATAGTTTGAGTTTGAAACCGGAACTTCAGAAACCTCTACCTGTACAATTGAAGATAGTTCATCAATTAAAAGTGCTCTTTGGTCTCTTAATTCATTGGCATATCCGCCCTGAACTTCGATTACGTTAATCTGATCATTCAGTAATGTAATTTTTTCGCCAATCGCATTAATATTTGCAACTGTAGACTTAATTTCTTCGTTTACACTGTCCTGAATATTTCCAAGTCCAATCGCCAAACCATTAAAGAATGTTGTAAACTTCTGTGCATTAGAGATAAACTGCTGTCTTACTGTCACATCTCCGGCATTGTTCTTTAAAGTATCTAAGGAATTGAACATTTCATTTAAAATAGTAGAAAAGCCTTTTTCTGTATCATCATCAATCAGGAAATTTTCTATCTGTTCCAAATATCCAAGCTTTGTCTCATACATTCCAACATAGGACTGATTTTCCCAGTATTTTGTATCGTAATATTCGTTACGCACCTGCTTGATGGAAATAACAGAAACACCCGAACCCTGACTTCCGTATCTTGCGTTGACACGCAGCGCCTGTGACGCTTCCAGGTTTGCATTCTGTCTGGTATATCCTTCAGTCTGTACGTTGGATACGTTATTTGCTGTTGTATTTAAAGATGCCTGATATGCTGTCAAACCTGATGATGCAATTGTTAAGCCAAAAAATGTTGATGGCATCAAATCACCTCTTTCTCTATGCTCCCAGCTGTGTTACCAAGTGTTCTATCATTTCATTCACAACATTGATAAAACGGCTGGATGCATTGTATGCATTCTGATATTTAATCATTTTTGTCAATTCTTCGTCAGAGGAAACACCAATTACCTGTGTTCTCTGATTATCAACTGCTGTTGCTGTTCCCGCAAGGCTTGTGGATGTGGAATAATAGACAGAGCCAAGTGTTCCAAATGCTCCTATCATGTTATTGTAATAATCCATAAAGCATACCTTGTTGGTATCATCCGGGTCAATGGTCAGTCCTTCGAAATCCCATATCATCGCCAACTGCTCTGCCAATGCATAGTTAACGCTTCCATCCTGTCTCAGATGTGGCAGCAATGTTTCCTGCTCTTTTAATGCTTCATTAACACTGACACTATTTACCGTATACTGTTTTGCTGTATCATTTGGGTCCTCTTCATTGTATACATAAAATGTGGAAACAATATCATCTCCGTTTGCGTCTTTTCCTGTAACAGCTGTAACCTCTGTATATCGTTCTGTTCCAATTCTCACAAACAGCTCCGTTGGCGGAAACTTCCCATCTGCGCCTGTTGAGCAGTTCTTCGTATCTAATAACAATGTATTTTCTGTAATCTTATACACTCTTCCAGCTGCGTCATAAGCTTTGATTGTTGCACCGTTCTGCACAGCACCAAGCTCACCTGCTGTTGTATTCGGGCAAAGAAGATCATTAATTGCCGTAATAACTCCATGTACCAGCTGGTCTAACTGTGCCTCTGCCTGAAGCATTACAGAAGTTCCTGTTGCAATCTGCTCCGGGGTAGAATAGTTATATTCTTTTGAGCTAAGTCCCACGATATCAGTATAATTTGCTGCACGGTCACCTCTTGTCAAAAGAAGTGACTTTAATTCTCCAATATCAGTTCCCAGCTCTGAACTAATTTCTGTTGTGAAACTAAATACTTCATCATATTTGCCATTTACAGGATCTGAAAGATGTTCCCAGTATGGTGTTACAAATCCGGACAACGGATCAATCTGTTTTCCAATATTGTAAACCCTTGATTCATCTACAAAATCAATGCCTTCGCATTTTACTTTCACGATTCCATTGACATCTTCCTTATATGATATATCAATTAAGCCGGCTAATTCATCCAGCGCATTATCTCTTTCATCACGCAGAGTCATGGCAGTCTCAATATGCCCAGACTCCACTTTTTGAATTTCCAAATTTAAGTTAAAAATGGTTTTTCCCAGTTCATTGATTCGATCAATATCATCCTTTATCTGTGTATTGATGGTACTCTGGTACTCTTGGAATCCCTCATACACTGCTGCTGCCCTGCTGATAAAAAGATTTGCTTTCTGTACAACAAGGTTCTGGTTTACACTGTCATCCGGTGCTTTTGCAAGCTCCTGAAAAGATACCCAGAAATCTTCCAAAGAGCCCTGAAAAGCTTCTCCTTCCAACTCCTGATAAAAAGTGTATACCTCTTCCAGCGCTTCATATGTGGCTGCATAGAATGCCTGACGACCTGACTCGGTACGAAATGATTTATCTAAAAAAATGTCCCTTGCATGAACAACATCACCAATCTTTACACCAAGACCTGACTGCTGGTCACTGATTGCCGATGTTGTATCAAAGGTAACATAGTTTCTATCTACATTTAAAACCTGTTGGCGAACATATCCTGTTGTATTTACGTTCGCCATATTATTGGATGTAACGTTTAATGCATTTGAAGCACTCTGTAATCCTGCTGCTCCAATATATAAACTCCCAAACCCATTAGCCATAGTAAAATACCTCCTTACTGTTTAGCGTCGAATCCGCTGCTGCCAAGTGTATCACCTGTATTGTGTGCATTCCTATTGTAATTGGCAGTCTCAGGTGCTTGTCGCATGCTTTTCAGCAAGGTAAGGTCAAACTCCACCATCTCTAATGCCTGTTTCAAAAGGACTTCGTTTTGCTCGTTCATAGCTCTCATCTGCGTGCCCGCCTCAAGCAAAGTATCTCTCTGACGAATCAGCTTTGCCTGCTCCTCCGGCTGTGCATCCAAATAACCAATCATCTTCGTTACTGTCATGCTCTCCGGATTTTTACCAAGAACAGTTGCCATATCGTTCAATACGCTGTTCCGGTGTTTTGCCAGGTTCTGCAATACGCTTGCAGCATCCTGCTCCTCAGCGGTAATCACGTCCAACGCAGCAATATCTGCTTTAATTACAACTTCTCTTTTTCTTTTACCAAGCTCAATCAATTCCTGATATTGCCGTTCTTCTTTCCCTAAAACATCTAAAAGATCTTCCATCAAACTAGCCAAAACACGCCCTCACTTTTTACATTAATGATGCATTGTACTTTTCTAATAACTTATTTGCAAAATCAGCAGTACTAACTTCATAGTTACCAGAATTAACCTTATCCTTCAGCTCTGCAACTTTCTCTTCCCTGATATCTGATGCTTCTGCGACTGCCTGTTTTGCGATCTGATAGTCACGTCCAAATGAAGAAATCTGAACTTCATCACGACCTGCACTAACATTTTCTGCGCTTGTTACCACTCCTGTTTTCTTTGTTTTATAAACCCGAGCGATTTGATTGTAAGCTTCTATACGCATATTAGGCATCTCCTTTCTTCCCTGAATCTAACGTTAAAAAAATTGCTTTCAGGTTATTTATCGGTTCATTTTTTTATTTCCTTAGGGAATTTCACAATTATTTTGCATAAAAAAGAAAAAGAATTGCCCTAAAATCGGCAATTCCCGTACCTTCGAACTATGCTTTGTAACTCTTTCCCTAAAAAAGCGCCGCCGCGCGACGCTTCAAAAAACGCTTCGCGTTTTCCTCCGACATACACCACGTA